>JAAUXT010043167.1_pt1 | contig 37032 bp, 30 predicted proteins | sample 7278171 | NCBI WGS metagenome assembly JAAUXT01 (sample SAMN14350112, study PRJNA611818) | marine sediment metagenome | isolation source: surface marine sediment (1.8m) | place: French Polynesia: Moorea | collected 2018-08 | reverse complement strand
TTTTTACATTGTTGGACATTACATTTTATTAATGCAAAACATTAACAGGACACTGTTGTGTCCATGGACATTGTTCGGTTGAGTTTGAATAAACCGTCTCTGCACACCGCATCTGAATCGGGAACTTAAATTTGCTGCCTCGTACCCTCATGCCAGACAGCTTTGTGGTCACATCGGAGGAGTTTCCTGTGTCCACAGATTGCATCCACACCCCAGAGAACTCATTGTGTACGTGTGTTTTTTGTCGGTTCCATTTCAATTCTATCAAATCTGGAACATAACTGCTCCTCCTGAAGACATTTGAAAGAAGTCCGGATACTTTCACTTTCTGCAGGAGTTTGTTTCATCGATGGTGCACTCCGATGTTGGGTGGATATTCCAGGTGTATTCTTCTTCCGTCAAGAGATCAGAGGTCAAAGAGAGCGACCTCTCGTGAGAAAGTGGAAACTTGTTGCAGGATGTTCTTTGTTCGCTTTCATCTGCCCATGGCCTGTGTGCGATGAGTTGCCGAAGTTGACGAGCGAGTATGAAATTTTGCGGCTGCAGGTATCCAACAGCAGGAACTCAGAAAAAACCCCACATTGTTCGTATGCTGGGTGCTGTGTTTTATCTGAAATGAAAGGCAGAGAATAATGTCACAATCGCATGACGAACAGACAATGTACGCTTCAGGGATTTGTGTGTGGTTCCAACTTCATTAGATGATTAGCAGATGGTTCCTTTGTGTGCTTTCTTTCTGTTTTATTCTTCCACATGAACACACAAGGTGGAAACTGAAAGAATTGTTCATTATTGTTTCAGACATGAAACGTGCATGCACAAGAAGAAATTTGGTGGGTTCCAGAACAACAATGTTGTGTCAAAACCATGGGCGGGGTCAGCAACACCGTTCAGTCAGTCTCATTTCTGCACGCCGTGGTATGAGTTGGAATGAGATGCGATGATTCTCTGAAACCAGAAAAGCTGGACGCAGGTGGCATCAGAACAGTTGCAGCCTTCAGCTTTTTTATCGCGACTGTTTCGTGTTCCTGGTTGGGCACAGCACCAATGCTTATGACTCGCCTCTCGTGCTTCCGGCGATTGTGCGATTGTATAACGACTCATTCTCGAAGAAAACAGACGCACACAAAAAGAACAAAGCACAACTTGCGGATGAAGTGATTTCTTGCTTGCATTCTGCAACGACCAGGGCAGGAATGGAATTTGACTTGTGAACAGGAACTGCACGTGATTTGACCTGCGGCCTCTATGAGTATTGCACGTACGAATAGGTGCTGGCAGCAAGTATCTTTGCAAGAACACGCACCCTTCTTCCGACTCTGCAGGTGTAACATCGTCAAATCTTGAAGCAGAATTGTCACACTCAGGCACAGGCGAGTTGGATGACGGTCAAAAAAATTTCGTTGAGAAAGCTCCCGCAACTTTTCAGGGTCAATAAGTGTACCATTGGCTGGCAAATGACTTTTGACACCACGAACATCACACATTGACACCACGAACATCAACCAACAAAAGTCCTTTCCCGGATGAAGTCAGTCAAGGAAAGAGGCAATTGTCCATCAGCAAGCTTTTAACTTGAGTTGCTGAAGCTCTTGTGTGGGAATACTGCTTTTCAGCTTGTCGAGATTGAACTTCTATCTCTTTGGGAGACAGGGGTGAATTACAGGGGTGAATTACAGTTTGAGACAGCGCATCCAGAAACCATGCATGTGTGAATGGGACAGGCAGACAGAGGGAAAGAGGTCGAGTCAGAGTTTGCGTCTGTATGAGTACCTGCGTCATTTCAGGTGCTTACCATTGTAAGACTCGACACAGCGTACGAGTACACAACAAACAAAATTCTGCAAGCTCAACTTCAATCGAGGAAACGGCATCTGTGTCTCTGTGGATGTTCAAGCCATTGAGCCACTGATAACCACATTCGACTGAACTCTGCCTCAACAGATTGCCAGAGGCGCAGTCACGAAATAGCTTTGTTTCAGACAAAAGGCACACTCAAAAGGAAATCTCACTGCTGTCTGTTCAGAACTGATATTTTTTGGTTTATCTGAAACTGGCAAGGAGCATTTCAATGAAAGTATCCGTTTCATTGTCCTACAATCTCTAAGTGGCTTTGTCTCTCGTAATAGACTTCATTTCACTTTCGTACTCTTGTTCGTCAGCAAAACAGGAGGCACAAAATGCTGCTCTCGATTGCCACGATTGGGTCAGAACCTAATTGTGCGCCATTGCTCATTGTGCTTCACTAATTAACTCTGTTGCATGAGAAATTTTGTCTTGTTTCTCCCTTGGAAAACCTAACACTGCTGAGTACGACTTTGTCTCTGTCTTTCTGTCTGTTAAAACAAAGTCCCTTCCGCGCGGCCCGTGGAAAACGGTATTGCTGTGCCCCAACTTTGAGTTCAACCATTTTGTTTCTGTGTTGGTGCATGCGAGTTGAGTACAACCACCTTCACACACACGAAAGATAATGATGTGATGGCAATGAAAGATAGAGAAGAGAGGGAGAGAGAGAGTCAGGGAGTGTGTGAGAGAGAGAGAGAGAGAGAGAGAGAGAGAGAGAGAGAGAGAGAGCGAGAGAGGAAAAAATAGAGAGAAGGAAGGGAGAAGGGAGAACAGAAAATGTGGGTGGTCACTTTTGTGCTGTGACGGCAAACGTGACATTGCCATCTGAACCACTTCGGACTTCAAATCTTTCACAAGCATAACAAGCGCAGGCACTGAACAACGAAAGGCTGCAAACGTGCCTGGGCTCAAGGAATCGACTTGAAGTGTTCACTCGAACTGTTACTCAGTGCTCTGAAACGCTCAGACGATGATCGCAAAAAAGTAATTTTGGTGGGTGGCCCTTGGAACCGTCAGCTTGATGTTTGGAGCAAAACCAAATTTACGATTTTCGCAATGTGCCACACACAAAACAAATGCCATCCAAGGAAATTGGAATGAAATTCCTCTTTGACCCCTGCAAAAGGCTAACGACATGAATGAGTCGAGACATTCCGTGGTGAAGTCTGCGTATGAGTCAATGGAATCAAACAGTCCCTAAGTCTGGTGGCTGTTTCTTGTGGCTTTTGTCTGTTTTTTAACAATGAGATTTGCGACGAAAGTTCAACAGCCTTCAAGAAAGTGAATGCTCTGGAATGAAACTGACTTACTTTAAGTGCCAAACACATTCCCTGTTCAGGTATCTGATGACAGAGCTGAATCTGCAACCGAATCAAATTTGAAAGGCAACCTCAGCACGGAGTCTCGTGCGGGCAGTTTTCCGTTCGTTTGCAGCAGGCTTTAATACTGGTTTAAGTGACAACACATCCACCTACACCACATTTTCCACAGCGGTCCGATTGAAGCTGCTTTCATCAGAAAGATTTCACCATATTTTACCACACGAAGCCCGCGTGTGTGGCATGATCTCACGAGACTAAAACTGCACTGAGTCGGAATTCAGTCTCACATTTTCCCGGAAACACCTGGTGCAAACACCGATGTCAACAGGCAGAGTCATGCTGCTGAAATTTGGCCAAAATTGTCTGTTTAAGCTCTGATGCCTGTTGTTCAGGCACGGTTGCGGATGCGGGTCTGAGTTTCTTGTCTTCACAACACTGGAATCACACGCGTGAATCCACGAATCACAATCCCGAACAGGTGAAATCAGCGCACAACTTTGGGCACAGCCAGCAGAGAAGAAGTGAGACACTTTTTTGTACACTACATAGGGGGGCGAACCCTGTCCAGGACACGATTGGACTCTTGAAATCTTGCAGTTTGAAACAATTTTGTGCAGTCTCAGAATGATTTTAATCTCAGTACTCAAGTCCCATGCACGACAACATGCCTGAGGATTGTATGTTTCAAGGGTGTTTCTCGGATTTTAAGAACCTGTCATCGATCGAACTTGCAATCTGAGTTGCGCTGTCATGCAGCGAAGACACAACCAATCTTGTGTCCTCAGATGGGAACATTCTCACGACAGGTTTTGCCAACAAACACGGATCGACACTCGTTTTCTCCATTCGGAAGTCTTCTGAGGCTCATCGGTGCTTTTCTACATTTCACGAAATTGCCTTCCAGAGTAACCTTGGCAACACCAGGTTGTATTCGTTCTCTTTTTTCATCACTGATTGAACAGCTGGATACCGTATCTTTCCTTCTGGTTATCAAAGTCTTGAATCGAAAGAGACTGCAACTCCGCAACATGAGCCCACCTGCCTATGACACGAAGCACGAAAAAGGTTGGGCGCAAGAACTCAGGGTGGAGCCCAAAAGTCAAATTGCCAAAAAATAAATTTTACCGTGCTGACGCTTCTTTGCACAAGCGTGTCTGCTCAGAAGCGTTTGTGGCTGTGAGTTCCTAGAGTGCAGGGGGTACTCAAATGAGACACTGTGTCCAAGTAACTGTCAATTTCACCCAGTGCACAGATCGTGATCACTGGGCGAGGCACCACGCACAACACAACCCGTGAGAAATTTGGTGTTGAACACGTCACCATCTTTGTGGTTTCTTTTCTTCATTTTCTTTTGCAAATTTTCCTTCTTTGGGACTGCACCTGTTTGGGGAGATTACTGTCCATCTGCAGGAAGATCTAATGTGACGTTGCCTGCAACAAGATACGTTTGCAAAAGCTCAACGTATTTTGTGAGCCATCCCATTGAAATCAATTTGGCCAAAGTTGAACTTCTTGGGAATCATGCTGCCTGAGCGATAGGGACTATGAAAGTCTCTTCCTCCCACTCTGTTTCAAAAGAACATGAAATTCCAGGGTCTTTGCGATTGGTGGATCTGGACCCCTGAATTCAGCCTGTCTTCGCTGTGAAATACAAGGTCTTCGTGCACGGGTGAGGAAAAATCGACAGAAGAAATAAGTATAAGAATGCTGCTGTTCTCACAAAAAAGTGTGTCCAGGGGCATCTATTTTCCGAAGAGCAATCAAGGATAAATGAGCACCGACGCAAATTCCAATGGAATTTTGTTCATCTGGAAAATGTTGCAAATGGACCTCAGCATGTCAGCGTCGGGCCTTCTGTTCGGTTTGGGAGCCCAGACTTCAGTGTGAATGATAAACGATCACCTTGTCTCTTTTCCTCTCTCCCTGCGTCAGCGCACAGCATGATCGGTCCACCAAGTATTTTTGGGCCGCTCTACGAAGTTGCGTCTCTGCGAAGACCCATGTTCAGGATGAAATCGTTCATGCGAACTTCATTTCCGCGTCCCCCTCCCTGCAGAAATGCAACTGATACCTGAGACAAGGGGTTTTTCTATCAGTTTTCAAATCATGTGAGTCAAGGACCCCAAACCCTCCGCACCTGAAGTTCTTCCAAAAATAACTTTTGTGTCCAACAACCTCAGTCCCTGGTGAAATGTTGAGAATGCAGCTCTTCTCTTTCCGATCGTGTCCCCGCTGCAAGACAAATGTTGGGACTGCCATGGCACAGCACAGTGGCACAACCAAGCGCAATGAAAAGCAGAAAGTTCAATGCCTTCTCTTCTTGTTGACCTGACCTGATGTCGAAGGAAAACCAAATTTAGCAATCAATTTCAAATGTTTTTTCTCGGCCTTGTAAAAACGAATGACTTTGTGTTTTGCAGGAACCTTTAACTCAAGACAGACAGAGCATTCTGCACAGAATGAGCACCAAGAGAGACTCCACCAAGCGCAGTCAGAAAAGCGGGAAGCGAAGCAAGGAACAAACGTTCGAGATGCAAGGTGAGAACATTTTCTGTCAATCTCGCATTTTTATCCTGACCAAGTTCCATCAGGACCAGAATTGATGTCAGGAGGTCTTTTGGGAAGGGAACAGACTCCACTCTCCACCCATCTTCAGCATGCAGAACAGGTTTTTTCAAATGCACCAGAGTGTTTGTCACGGGAACCCAGACTTTACGGCCACCAGGTGCAATATTACAAAACTATATTGGACTCACCTGAAAAGGACAGTCTGAACACTAAGTTCCAAAAATGCAAAGGGCACAGATACTCTTCATGAAGAAGAATGCAAACTGCACTCTGAGTAAAGTTCCAGTGAAATTTCTCCACTTTGAGCCTTCCTGTCGAACTTTGGAACCAGGTTGAAGACCGCGCAGACATCTGTGTGTTTTCTCCAATGAAATCATGCAGCCTGTTCTTCGAGTACACCTGTTGAGAACCCCCGCGCCCCTGCAGTCCAAATTGTGTCATCAAAACAATCTGTGTTCCTTTTTACTATTGAACGGGACCCTACGTTTTCACTGGATTCACAAGCCATGGTCATGAACCTTTGAGTCAGGTTCACTGCCAGTCTAGAGTCTGGTCCAGTCCTTGAGTCACCTTCTATTGAAGTGTCGAAAAACAGATATCCTGTTTCCAGTGCAATTTGTTGATAAGCCTTCAGAATTGACCTCCGATCTACTCATAAACTGAGCGAGACTCAACAGATGAACTGGACACACGGTGGACAGACTCAAGGAGGTTCAAAGGAGTCTGGAATGAGTCTCCATGCAGTTCGTGCTCTCGGACTCATAGGCACTGTGCGAGTCTGACATGTGCGTGTGAGTCATGAGTGGGACACACCAGGTTTTGGAACCCTTTTTATCTGTTCCTGAAATGACTCGTTGGAACTTTCTTTCTGGAGCTTCATCGAGTCAAACACATGTGAATAATATTTTTACCAGTCAGTTTCAATTGTTTCGGACTTTCCTCACGACATTGAGGTTTTCTAGTGCAGCTCAGGATGAAAGGGAGTCCAAAAAAGTAGGAACAAAGAACATTTGCCAAGGCTGCGCATTCTTCCACTCCAAAATAAAAGTTTTCTTCTGCCGTTCGTACTGACATCTGCAGTTCACCGAGCGCCTCTCGAAGTCTGAAGCTGTTGAGTACAATCTGCCAAATGTGTGCTGCATCTGCGCAGTAAAAATGGCATGTGAACACAGTAGCGTGAAAGCAAACATGCCTCTCCCTCTTCCTCTCCTCCCTCTCCCTGTCCCCCTCCCTCTCCAACACCGAACACCGTCCGAAGAAACCCATCGGTTCTTCGTATGGGCAAATTTGTAGCCCATCCGCCTGCAAGGAAACTTGCATTGTTTGGGCAAAAAGCGTGGAAGACGCAATTTTCGTGTGAGATCCTCGCTCTAAAACCAGGAAAGAACGCACTGACAGGAACATTGGGTGTGCCGCAACTGAAAGTCCAGTCCAGCAGTTCCAGGTTGAAGGCGGCTGTGTTGCTCCAATAGTTCCTCAGCAAACAGCAGTGTCAGCAAGGCGTTTGCAGAAACGAATCCTGTGGCTTTTGCTGGAAAACATAAATGCCAAAAACGTACGGTTGGTTCACCTTTCTTCTGGCATTCGGAGCTGGTTGGAAGTGACACAAAGTTCCTTGTGCATCTTCTTCGTGACTTGATTCCGGCTGTTCCTCATCGTAGTTTTGATTTCGACAACCTTGAGTGGACGTTCTGGTCGACACCTTTGCTTGTGCGGACGTTATGATGTCATGTGGGTTGGACGAACTGTGTCATTGTAAAGTCTCCGGACGAACCAGGTTTCTCGTGGCTGAAGTGCCAAAGTTGCCTGCAGGTTCAGTTGGGTGTCGGTTGCAGGACATGTCTTGTTGCCGCAACTCAAATGAACCACGCTGTCTGTCTTCCAGAAACTTCATGCCACACAAACCGACAATCAATCTGCTATTTTTCGTTTTGTTGTTTTCCCCTGGATTCCTCCTGGTTGTGACAGGTCTATCGTCGTTGGTTCGGCAAAGACACCACTAATTTTTCACTGACATTCCGGTTCCTTGGCAGAAAGAGCCCGATAAACTTAAAGGTTTTGGTTAAATTTTAAAATCCGGTTCGGGCATCCTGCGTCAGGCACTTCATGACATGGCATGCTCAGAGTTATTTTTGTTTTCGGAGAGCGTTGATTCAAAAAGGCCGAAGCCGTTCTTTGTTGTGAGCGAGGGTTTGACGTGAAAATTTGTTGACACCATTGGCACCAACGTTCCTTCGCAGGGTCTCTTTGTGCAAAGTGCTTGATTGGACAGATTTCCTGATCCAATTCAATTTTCGCATTCATAGAGAACATCTTCAGCAACGAACAGAATTCCTGCGAGGGTTTCAGTGTCAAAGCTATTCAGAGTGCAAATCCCTTGTGTCCTTATCAAGACACCTACTCCAATTCAGAGGACACAAAGGAACAAAGCTCGACGATGGAATTTTCTCTGCAAAGCACCTTACTTTTGTTGTGAATGTTGCAAATTCTCATTTCCGAGAAGCAAGAAGACACAACGCTCTCAAGTGGCCACAGTTCTGGACACGGAAGGTGGAAGTTTTTTTGTTCAAACACTAGATTCAGGGCCAGCCAGCTGCCAGGTTGGACACCCAGCCAACCCATCCTAGTGTACAGATCAAATTGACCCGCTCAGGTGATGAGTGAGACTGGTCAAGTTTAGAAAGCGTGAGACGGAGTCACGACAGAATGTTGAACATCAGCTGCTAGTTACTTTCTGCTGGGAGTGCAATTCTTCTGCCACACGAATTTCTATCATGAAACCATGCACAAAGCGCTTCCCAAAGAACCCTGTTTCAACTGCGTCGATTCACCGTTTGTTTCTGGATTGACGTGGAGAACAAGGGCCGCACGACCCAAAGTCCAGCAAGAGCATTCACACACCTTAAGATTGTCCACACATGCTTCATCAAGAGACACAAGGAAAACAACACGACCCATCCCAAATGGTTCAACTGTCCTCCGCAAATCACATCTGACTTCACGTCTCATGTGGCTCCGGCACAGGGCTCCAAATGTTCATTTCGGAATCGTTGTTGCTCGAATTCTAAACAAGCCGAACAACTTGTGTGCACTGGGATACAAATTCAATGAAAAGTTTCGATGGAAATGCATCGTAAGGTAGAATTCAAACAATGCGGGACAACAACAACAAAAAAAACCCAGAAAAAAACAAGTGTGCACGAGTCGATCCCGACTGTTTGTGAAACAAAATGTGGTTTGGTCGAAAGAGGCTGACCAACGGGAACATCAACTTGAAGTCGGATGCAAAAATCATGCTACGTTCCCCTCACCCCAGTTTCTTCCTGTTGAACTGACTTCTCATGAATGCAAAGATCCCAAAACCAGTAGGAGTTGGGTGGTGTGGACAACTTTCGTCCTGGCCAACAAACCAAAAGAGAATCTTTTGAGCAGACTTGGTTCTTGAGACTTCACGGTTCTTCAGCTGCACCTGAACTTCGCTTGTACAAACCTGCAAGGTGCACCCAAATGGACAGTGAATCAACCATATTTTGGACAAAGATTCAAATGGATGTCATTTGTTTTTCTTTTTGTGTCACCCAAACAGAAGCTGCGGCAATCATACTTTGATGCTGACATGGAGGTGCATAGAGGTGAACACGCACTTTCACACCTGCTCCAGACAAAAAAAGAACAAAACAAAAACGCCAGCACTGTCTTTATCTGTGGACTCCACACTCACACACAGCTCGGTGACATGAAAGAAAACTCACAACACCACCTCGTGTGGCCTCGAGGGAAAACACCCATTGCTGTGACATGCCTGGCTCTTGCAGTGTGATTCTTGGTGCAGGCAGCTGCCTGATCGTTTCCTGTTCGGGTTCCATTGTTCCTCGTACTTTGTATCGATTGTTTCCATCATTTCTGTTACGTATCAGTGGCTTCTTTTCAGTGATTGTAGTGTTTCTCTTGTTGCATTGTGTTCATTCTCTTCAGCACCAAAACAGAACAGCTGGAGAAGTGTCAATTTCATGTTCTGTCCAACACATGTGCCAGGTGCCATTGTGTCCATTGGTGCACAAACTGCACTCACACAAAAGACCGCACCCCAAAATTGGCCTTTTTCTTTGGTTCCGAGGTCTCATTTGAACAATGGTTCTCTCACACCAAGAAACACGCATCCTTTCTTGCAATGATCAGTTTCATGGGAAATGGTGTGACTGTGCCTCTAATGCACCAGTGAACACGGCACTTTTCTCAAGGCTCCACTTCAGGACATGCTGGTTGGATTCAACGGAAAATTTTGAACAACTTCACATGCAGATGGATTGAAATGAAATGGGGAGCCCTCCTCTGTTCCACAAGTACTCCTGGTCACCATGCAGGGATGTCACAACGTTGAGCTCACTTGAGCACTGATTTGGCAATATAAGAGAAGTCGATATGTCAGCTGCAGTCGCCTGATCCTGGATTTGCATGACAACACTCTTGTGAGTTCTGTTGTCAAAGGATGTTGTGCTCAAGTTCACAAGGACAATCACGGTTTGTTCGTTCAGAGTGGCCTTCAGACTCAGGGATGAGAAACAGTGCTTTGTTCATCACCTGGGCAGAGAAAGGAGAGAGACAACGGGCTCTGTCGAGACCATCGTCCATTCGTTGTGACCATCCTTCACAAGACGACCGCAGAAAAGGACATACAAACCATTTCGATGACATTTCGTTCGTGTGGGAAGGAAAAAGTTGGACACTTCCGCGAACCACAAGACTGCAAAAGTGCTTTTCGCAAGTGAAAAAAATCCCTGTTTGTATGGACGTTACGATTTAGTGGAGTTGGAACCAGTGTTTGGAGCGTCTGACCCTCCCAGAAGCACTGGATGAGAATCTGCCAAGAATAATCTCATGGCTGGTGATACTTTTGATGCAGCGCGGTTGACGCTGTTTTTCTCGTGGACGCCGACCACGCAGGACTGGAGCCCATTACGCCCACCTTGCGAACATCACTCGGAGCGGGTGACGTGCAGCGCATCACGAAGGTTGAAAAACAATGTGCATTGATGCACGTGTACGAGACGGTCAGCTTCACGTCTCGACCACGATGACACTGTAATTTGAGTACGCATCTCAAACAACACAGTCTGGAAAGTCACTTGTTCTGACCGCCGGCTGTCGAGGCTTTTCTTCAGCCTGAGCAGAATCATGCAGAAGCTGCTGCGTGCAACACGGAGCTTTTGCAGATTGAGGTCGTGTCGTGTTATCGTGTCCAGATAAAATTCGCTGTTGATGTGAAGGTGCGTCACAATACAATCTCCCAGATGTAATTACGCGCCAGCTACTTGTCCATACGTCAGCGACGTGGCTGTGGGCAAAGCCAGGAACAAAGGACAGTGTCACGTCGCGTTTCACTCAGGTCCTGCGAATTTTCTTGACTCAGATCCGTCAGAGTCCGTCCCCTTCCGCTTGCACCTGGTCATCTGTCACCCTGACAGGTGGACTCAAGCACCTGAACCGTTCCTTGTCATGGGCACACTTGAATCCTAGAATTGAAAATGTAACTTTCCATATTTGTTGTATTCTGCCTTACATCTTGCGTGTGGCTTCATTCGCACTTGATACTCTTGCTTCACACCTGAGGGTGACTGCTCGACTCTCTAGTTGCCTTCACATCTCGCAGCTTTTGCCGTTCGTCAACATGTGGTTTTCACCCACGTTTGGCAATCTCGCTCCCAGTGTGTTCCCGAGCGACGGACTTCACGGATACCACCCGACATGGAGAAAATGAGTCCAAGCTCTTCATCCCGTGGACGTTTTGCACACGTGGGGCACATGGCAGTGCAGGCATGCAACAGTCGCGCATTTGTTCGCGTACCGTTCAGCACAATCTGACCGTGTTACGGTTTGTGCACAGCTTTCCATTGGCACAGATCTGCTCAGCATCTCTCATTTCGCTTTCCTCACGAATGATAATCACCTTCGTGACACAACCACACTGTATTAATTGTGTCGTATGTATCAGCACAAAGTACGTCTCGCTTCTGCTCGACATTTGCCTGTCGGTTGCTGCAAACTGTTTCAACAGAAGATAATTGGCCTCGAGCGGAAGGTGCTCAGCCCGCGAGATAGAAAGAAGCCTGAAAGGGAACGCTGCAGGAAACATGGGCTATTTGTGGAAAGGTCCTTTTGTGCAAAGTTCTCGACTTCCGAGCAAACGAAGAAAAGACGGATCAGCGAAACAGGCACTTTGGGCAATTGACCTGAACATTTTATTGACAAAATTTTTCTTTCCTTCTCCATGGAGCATCATCGGTCGACCTTGTATCAATCCAATGCAACACGCATCACTGAACAACATCACATGCACTGCAGTGCCAAGGGAAAGGGTCCAAGGAACCAAACCCGTGCATGTGCTTCTTGTTCAAAGAACACATTGGACATGCCTCCAGTATTCAGCGCCCAACAGGGAAACGCCTCACACTTTCGTGCAGCCTCTGCAGGTGCAGAGTTGCTTTCCACCAATATTAATCTCCCAGTAATTAGCGGGTGTGACGGCTTTGGACAGAAATTCCCTGCTCGCGGACGTGCAGCTTTAGGTGAGCGGGGTTCTGTGACAAGGGAATAAAACTGACTTGCTGAACGCTCCACACCTGAGTCCTGGTGGCAAAACTCAGACCAAATCGCCAAGTGCGCTCGTACACTCGCATCAACTTCTTTTTGTTTTTGAAACAGGGATGCGAATGAAGTTGGGTTCAAATAGCAGCAAGCTGTTTGTACGAAATCGCCCCTCATGACACTTGTGATTTGTCCCCTTTGTCCGCATACAAGAGAGGTGAGCAATGAGAATTTTTGGGTTGAAAGGGAAGTTCGCTGACGAACATGGAAAACGGAGTCATCCCTGTCGTGCTCTTTCTCAGTTTTGATTGTGAAAAAACTGAGCCTACTGCGCTGCAGTTTGTTTTGCACTCATTTTGCTGCCTTGAAGCTGGAACTATCAAGCCACATCAGTTCTGCTAAAACCACAACAAAAAGCTTCAGAGAAAAACCCCAGAGTGTATTTTGCACGACCGTCTGAAAATCTTTCACTTGCAAACTCAGTTCAGTGAAACCACGAGTATTTGTCATTCATAACCGGCATTGTATTCGGGGACGAGTAGATCTACACAAGGGTTTACCAGCTGTTTTGCTGAAGAAATGTGAGGGGGAAATGGTTTTCGAGTACAAGTGTACATGTGTCTTCAGACCATCGAAGGGTGGAAACAGTGGCATATTTTTCATGACCATGGGCAGTGGACTTGGAGACATCGAGCTTCGAAACTTTGATGAGGAGACTCACTGTCTGTTGTTTCGTGATCCATTCTGGGAAGGAAATTTCAATCTCTTCTCGAACTGATTTCAAAAACAAACACACAAACTCTTCTCGTATTTATTTATCCACATCTGGTTGAGCAAATTGTGAACAAACAGACTCTTAGAACAGCGCAGTTTTGATACGACGGCCAGAAACAACAGACAAGAGAAGTTTTGATAAAGTCAGGACTCCTGCCTTTCTGAAGGACTCGTTCACCGTAAAATGCCGCTTGTGAACCAGAAATACGGTTGTACTCTGTTGCGGCACGCAGGACTTGAAAATAGAAAGATTTGAATCTTCGAGAAAGAAACACACTGGGCAACAAAACCTTTTCCAGACAGTTTCGAACTCGTAAGAGTGTACTACGTACAGTATACTGCGACAAGCAGACTGAATTCTTGCAAGGAGAAATCAACCAAAATTTTCCAACCTCTTCCATTGCCACTGTCAAAAGAAAGCCGAATTCAGATTTCGCCTGTGTTGAAGTGACCACAGAGATGAATTTCACTCAGACAAGACCTTTCTCGTAGCAGCGTCTCATCAAGCTCGCTCAACTTGGCACGTGGTCATTCCAACAGGATTTACCGGAGTCTCCACATGTGTCACAGACTCAATGCGGTCAGAGGGAAAACAACATTCATGCCACTGAAGGGAGGCTGGTGGGTTGTGGCTCAAAGACGGGGCCGAGGGAACCCGCCCCAAGCAGCCCAAGCCCAACTGTGATGTTTTAGAAAAACAATTTAAACCTCAATTCTGACGGCGCATAACGAAGGTGACAAGCCAGAAGGGAGTGTTTTGTTTTGTGTCTGAACGCCACTTTGGGGCATTTTCCACTGAAATACGTTGCTGCCGACAAATGGAGACTGTGTCCTGCGCGGAGAAATGTCGCTCAAAGCACTCCCTTTTGTCCGGGGTATTGTGAAAAGCTAATATTTTTCTAAAATTCTTGAACTATAATTCGATTTGAAAAATATCCAGCTTGACTCGGCACAAGAAGCTGCTTCTGGAAAAAAAACCACATTAACTTTTGTGAAGCAGTTGGCATTGCATCGGCGAGGCAGCTGAGGACAGTTCTTCATTGCAGCCCAAGAACGGCTCATACTTCATCCGTGTGGCATGGACACAACAACAGCTGCATGCAGAAGTGAGGCTGAAGCGGCTCTGCTGTGGCAGGCACAAGCAGTGGTTTTCTCGACGTGTCACAAGGCTGAAATATGCACTGCAGCGTTCACAGACTCTCGTAAAACGTGTTGCTACCACAAGCCCAGATTTCACGTCGATTCAATCCAAAAGACTCCAACCGCTGCACAGAGAAAGGAATAAAACTCACACAAAAATTCAACACAGTGGATAGGAGATTCGAACAACAGAAACACTGAATACTCTGGGATAAAAATGGATTCAAAAGTTCTCAAGGAAACTCCAGCTGGTGAGTGTCCCTTTCACGGGAACTTTTCTTCATTGCAGGTTTGCTTCGACAGAAACGGGCAAATTTGTCTCATTGTCATTTCAACATCATTGACAAGGTCCGAGTGAACACAAGCTGACACTCGGCTGTGCTTGGCGGAGTTCTCACTGTGGCACGTTTTCTTCCTGTTGAGACCTGTCCAATATTCTTCCTGGTGCTGCAAATTCATTGTTCCCGAAAGAGCCCTCGTCACAGTTGTCATCACAGTGTGATTGTCGAAACCTGCACGAAAAATGGGGTTGACCAAGGTGCTTTGTATTTGCTCTTTGCATTTTGGAAGACATATAAGAACTCAGAAACGGAGGCACACGAAGAGATGCAGGCCCAGTACAGAAAATCTGCAACGTGCCCACCAGCAGAATATGACCGACTTTCTTTCAAAATTGCTAAGGTTTAAATTGGACACGACAAAAGCCGTGCTCTAAATGTCGCACAGCCTTTCATGGATTCCTTGCGAGACTGATGGCTCTTTGCAGTAGATTTCTCCATCTGATCCTCGCAAAAATGTTCTGCCACTCAATTCTCATACGACCCCGAAGGGTCAAACCGCAGATTGGGCCCAAAAATGGGACCCTCTTGAGGCAGCAAAGCAGAAGCCAAACACCCAAATGAAAGCATGCTGTGTGGAATTGTAATTCCTCTGCTGCAGAAAGCACACCGCTTACGCATTGAGAGTGTCTGATTGTGTCGCAGATCACACAATACGATCATACTTGCGATGCAAATCCATGGCGCGGCTGCAGGTCGACTGTTCACCAGAAGCACGCGTTGCAGTAAATTCTAGTCAGTGACTCGGGGTGCGATGCACAGAACCCACAAGCAGCATGTGGCAGCAGACCTTTGCGTCTTATTATCTCATTGCAGCAGTCTGTAATTACATCTGCAAATAATGGGTGTGAAGGCAGTGCTATTACTCCTCGGTGAACGGGTGAACGGATAGAACCAGAAATTTAAGACCAAAGCGGAATTCATTACCATACACAGAGGCTGAGTGCCCATTCTGCAAATAAGCTCGACGCTTTACCTCTGATGCCGACAGTTTGATGAGTTTGCCTCCAGTCGGTTGACCCAGTTGGAAAAAAAACTGTTAGCGTTTAACTGCCCACTCACAAGACAAGAATGAGTACATTTCTTATCGACTCATAAAATTCAGAAACGACAAGAGACGAACTGCAGAAGCAATGTCATGTGGAAGAAACTGTCGGTTGTTCGAGCAGTGTCGTGTACTTTCCACCAAGAAGTTCTTCTTTCGTGACAGACCAACACGACATTTCCACAACAGTCGCCAACTTCCTCCCTTGTGACAAGCCGCCTGTGCAAATCTCCGAACTGCCGCTGCAGCAGTGCAACCTGTCACCATGTCTCTCACGCAAATTAAGATCACCAACTTCGTTTATGGTTTCAGCCACAGAAATCTGAGCGTTCTTTGAAGGTGGATTTGAGCGATTACGAGCTCTCGTGCATGTCCCACAGCGAAAGTAGGGTAACGTCGGGATTTCATCTGAAACCAAACTCTGAAGTTGGGAAAGAAGTTTCCAATGACCCAAGTTTCAAAGAAGGAACGTTGGGGAAAGGACCCTTCATTCCGTCGGTGGACAAATATTTCTTTCAAGAATCCTGGACTCTGTGTGTTGGTTTTCTTCATTGTTGCACACATCCCACCCAAGCGACCTTGGGGACGTGGACTGAAAAGTGCACGGAAGCGTCCACAGAAACCCTGCTGGTTTTGTGGGCGGGGGGGGGGGGGTGTCCGTCCGTTTTCTGTCTTTAGCCAGTGCAGGGATATCCTGGTCGACGTGAAAGAACCGACGATGACTTGTACGAATGAGAAAAGACAAGGCGCAGAACCCGAATCGTACCATCATGGTCTTGACTCGACCTCCCATGTCTGCGACTCTGACTCAGGTTCCAGTGAAACACCGTGCGGCAAGAAACCAGACTCTCCTCACTCGTGAACTCGTGAACAGACTTGCAAATTCGTTTGTGCTCTTGAGGTCGGGCCGGATGGAATTGTCCTTTCGTGCTGTTCTCGTACTCGCACGTGAGTGCAGATTCTTCTGGAGACAAGGTCTCCAGGTGCTTGTAAATAAGCGTGCACGTTTGCGGAGATAATGAGTAATTTCCGCATATCATCCTCCACGTTCTGAGTTTCCATGTGACAGTTTCCTCGCGATTGCGCTCAGTACACAGCTATCCAATTAGCGGTGCGCTCCCGTGTGTGATAAAGTGCATACAAATGGGGAATCCATGTTAGCAGCATCTGCAAGAAGCATTTGAGGGGAAACTGACAAATTGACACAATCAGTGCGGTGAGGAAGTTAGCCAGTGTTGCAATCATGATTCAATTGACGCACGGGAAAGGACGACAGCTCAGGTTCACTGGAGCTTTGCTCCAGAACCTGATTGCCCTGACGAACGCTTGCTCTGCACGCAGCTCTGAGGCCACAACACAGCCAAGACGTCCCCTCTCGTGTCCGATGTCATTGAGAGATAGACGTCATTGACCTTGAACAATTGGTGCCTTCATCTTCATTCAGAATGTTAAATCACGTTGAAAGCGACATCAGGGGAAAGATATGTCACGTACGAGTACGGGAAGGACAAGACCAGCTGGGTGTATTGAGGTGAAAGCCTCACCAGGTCCAGAGCAGTCTCCAACAACATCTTGGACACGAAATAGTCGCGTCAGAGGAAGTTCAGCAGCAAAGCAGGCTGACCACAACAGTTTTCTTTCAACATAGAACCTGGTACGTACTAACTCCAGGAAAAAAACAAGAACCGTAACATGTGATCACATAAGGCCAATTGCAGCAACGCTATGTTATTTTGAACTTTTGTTCTCATGAAAAGAAACCCTGATGAATTGAAAAAGTGCACAAACTGAAACAGTCAATGTGAGGCAACTCAGGATTTTGTTGCGCGGGTGGCATGCATCTGGCTTGAAGAACATTGAACTGTTTCACACAACTATTGGTTTCTGTCTTGTTTCCCTTCATTGCGTGTTAGGACAACAACATCCCGTCTGACATCGGTCAACAACACGACTGGCATCAGGGGTGGATCACGATGAGCGATCCCATGGATACGAAAAACACCGTTTACCAACCACAAAATCAGATTGACTCGTAGGTGTTGTGGGGAAATCGGCTGGAATGGACGTAAGCATGAACACTCACGTGCAACATGTCTTCAACTGAAAATTTTCATTTGCTCGTGATATGTGGAACTGCCACTCGAGCAACTTTGCAATCCTGATCCCCTCTCTTGACGTTTTCTGTGCTGAAATGCTGGAAGTTTCAAGACTCTCGTCGAACCTTGCTTGCAAAATCATGGCTTGCTTGTTTGACGCCCACTACAGTTACAAGTTGTGTTGGTGCCTTTTTGCGACAAGGTTCACGAGTGGGACACGCCCAAAACGGCAAATGGAACTGTTGCTACTTTTGACCAGGTTCAAATGCCGCAACATCTACAACCACACGACAAAGCCCTGATATTGCCTCCTACCAATGGGCAAGAGAAATGCTTGATGGGCCCATGTCTCAAACATGCAATCTCGAATTCACGAGGCCGCACAGTGGGTTTGGTTGCGTCTTTGGAAAGCTCCAAGCACAGGCCCAACAAGTGCTTTCGGCGCTCAGTAGATTTGTAGTTTCCAGTTCCCCATGCGAGACATGGGACCGAGATTTTCTTGTCAGTTACGACCAAACAGCTTGGTCGCGCACTTGCATGTGAATGAGAACGAGAAACATCCATTTTGGGGAACAACCAGCACAAGAACAAGTGTTGTCACGCGCCCCGGGCCGCGTGAGGCCACGCGTGCACATCGCTCTCAGGCCTTTCCTGACGCGCTCACTCCAGCAATCATCCTTTTTGTTTGAAACCTGAAAACAAAACAACAACCACACTCAAAACAACATAGCTTCCCAATTCACAACAAACCTAAAAACACGTTTTTGGACAACAACAAAGGAACTGAGGAGAAAACAAAAAAACACGTACGATTTTCTTGGAAACGTAGGGTTCCGCTGCACAAATTGACACACATCGAAGAAAAGAAACGAAGCAGCAACGAATGGCACAACACCGCGGATTCAAACTGAGTTTTCCTCAGATAGCAACTGAGAACAAACAGCTGGATTGCCTTCAGTGGTTGGGTCTGAACACAGTGTAGCCGATGCTCAAGTTCAGAGAAATCTGACAGATCCGGCTGAACTACTTGACAAGGCGAGAACCCAAATTGATTTGCAAAGAAGTGGCTGACACGCGACGCCATTTGTCAGTTTGATTTATTTGCTCTGCATCACCAATTGCCAAGCAGAATGTGCCAAACTCAAAAAGCATGCACGGGAAAATCATAACAGGTTCTCATTGCAAACCTGCAGCTTCTGAAGTCCACTGCTCTCCAAGATTCCCATCCCATTTTCCTTGCAAAGGGAATGAAACAGCAAAATGAAGCTGTCAGTTGTGTTTGCGCCTGGCCAACATCGTGTTGTAGTCGTAGAACCATTTACAGCTTGAAATTTGTTTTGCGTGCTCTTGCTGTTTCACGCACATAAACACCCGTTAACATCGCAAGTTTATTGTGCACTGTTGTCTCTTGTGCTCGACTATTGATTTGGTGAACAATTGTTTCTCCGAAAAGCTCCGTCTTAGTTGTCTTGGAGAATAAGTTCGTTAGAGAAAGCATTTCTATGCCGACAAAACATAATAAACGGCAAAATGAGGTCCATAAAATATGATAAAGATCATTTTGAATACCGCAGAGAAAAGCAGTTACAAGGGAATGCAGTGCAGCCTGCAGTAAAATATCCTTCTTCAGCGGACGCTCAAGATAACATGCTTGATTCCTGGTGAAGTGGAGCGCGGCCTTCTGTCCTGACGGCGCACTCAGTTCATGCAATTGACAACCATAAAAATCTCTCGACGCTGCGGGCGCATGCAGTTCTCTTGTGAATGACCCGGAAGAAGCCGAACGTGAAAAACTTTCAGTCTGGCGCTCACGTAGTCCAAACTGAAACAAGGAACAACTGCAAAAAAAAAGACCCTGAGTCCTCACTGCCACCTCCGTGGGAGGTTGGTTTGGTGCGGTCCTTTGACGGTTCAGGGTTTTGCAACGAAAATGGCATTTTCTTGTCTTCCACTCTCGCGTGATGAAATTTTCATAAAAAGCTTTGAAACTCTGGCTGATTTTCGATGAAGCGCAGTGTGGCAGAAAAGCCAAACGCACGAGTCAGAGAACTATTTTATCGTCTCATTTTAATCGATACATTGACATTATTGACCGATTTGACGGGTGTATGTGTTCTCATAATTGCCCTTGCATGACAATTTTGCAACTTCACACAACTCTGCAATTTTGCAAGCTTGGTTTCACCTGGAGAAAGACCTTGGTCAGAGCCCCACCCCAAACATGGAGCCCAAGACATTGGGTTGGAACAACGGACGCACTGACTGCAGACGCTGTTTTGTCGCTGAACCGTCTCGTGTTCGCGGAGTACTCGTAAATCTCGAGCGCAATCTGGGTTTTTTTGGCTCCGATGTTTGGGTTTTCATTTGGGTCTGTATCAACTAGACGCACTTGGAGGTGTGATGAATTTGCAATGGCCTTTCTCGGGTGGGGGTGAACAGTCCATCCTTTTCCCTTGAAGGGTTGAACCATGTCGGTTCCCAGTCTTATGCTGGATCAATGACACAGGACAACGCGGGAGTTTAGTTTTGATTTGTACAATAAAGTCATTCAGTGCACCAAGTGCCAGTTGCACACTGGCTTAGTGTTGAACTTTCAAACACTTTTACAGCTGCCAACTTCGTTTGCAATTCATGTGGATTCACCGTGCACTACCGTACAGTTCCGTGTGCAAGACGTACCCGTGCCTGACATGTGCCCCAACATTTCCCTCCAAATCTGGCATCAAGGTCCTGTTCAAACGGTAAACCCATGCCCGTGCACAAGGCACACTCCTTCTTTTGATGCTCCCTTATGTGGAGCAAAATGGTGCGTATTTTCTCGGAACTATTCGGTAAGACAACCATCGTTTCTGCATCAGACAAGTGGACGCACGACTACTTCGATTTGACCGGCGCCGAGTCAGTCGTTTGTCAGATCAGTGTCTTCCATGAAAGCGCTTCTGACCTGGTTTGGTCCGGCTGCTGGTGCTCAGATTGCGTGCTCGCTGAGGATTGGACGCCAAACCGGAGACGAGCGACTGAGTTTCCGCTCGTTCTAGTTTGCCTCGAGAAATCTGCAATTGATTGCGAATCAATGCACGAAACCAGGCGAGTTCAAAGGGACTTCCACGAGGTTGTTCGACCTGCTACACATGTCCCACGACTGGGGCCTTCCAACTCTTTGATTGGCCCGAACAAAGTGGGGTGTCTACTGCATTTCACTCCCAGGCCTTTTTTCGTGGTCACGGATTTGTCACAACCGACACAAGAGCGACAACCTTGGAAGATTGAGGTCTGTCCCCACCTCCTGACCTCCAAATGGAGTGATTTACCCCGGCATTCGGCCTCAGTCGGGCTGCTGGCACACAGTGCAAGTGGAGAACAATGTTTCTGGTTCAGCACCCTCTACACGCTCTGTTCGTAGCCCACACATGTGGGCCGTTACCATGCGATACTTTGGATAACCGTACCCGGTTCTAAATGGGTATCACTCCGGCGGGGAAGGACAATACTTTGGGTACTTTTGCACATTTATTGCACTGACCAATGAGCACAACAAGAACACGGAACACTCAACATGAACAACAGAGAAAGAGAAATGGAAATGAACTTGTCAACGACCAATTTGAACTCAGTGACTTTTGTTCTTGCGGTACTTCAATGACAGGTGGACTTTCTTGAGTCTGTTTTCAGCCACTTTGTCATCCAAACTGCGGAGCACTTTGCACATTCCCTCACACCCGGTCAACTTCATGTACTGACACAAGCCCGGTTTGGCAATGACTGATGTGTCTGTGCTCTTAATGGGTTCAAAATGAGCAACTTCGACGCAGTCAGAGTCGTCATCTTCGGGCGGGGGGTGGACACAGTGCTGCTAGCAGGGACTTTGCGGGTCTCCTCCGCCAGTTTAGAGTGCAAAGTATCTTGAGTTTTGCGCAGGATTTCTCCATTAGCATGCTTGTAATCCCGGACGGCATCACTCTTATGGCCTGTCACAGTCTTAATGATCTGCTCGTCCACCCCGGACTGGAACATGCGCGTTGCTGTTGAGGCATGCAAACTGTGGTTGGTGAATTTTTCACCGGTCAAGCCTGCCTTCTCGCACATAGTTTTGACAATTTTGGACAGAGCGTTCTTTCCTAAAGGTCTGTCCGTGTACCAAACATTTGGTTTGCGAGATTTTGGGAGACAAGCATACTTGTACAAACTCAGATGTTTGATGTTCGGAGGGATCAGATTTACGTACTTCTCAAAGAGTCTGACAATGTTCTGCAAAGGCTCATTCGACCCGTAAACTTTTGAGACCTTTGGAGCAGTTTTCCGGGAGTTGAGGCCCCCCTGGTTAGTCTTGGAAGTGAGGTCTTCTTGGTACAACAGGTACTTGTCACCTTGTGCATCGGTCTTGACACTGAGCTGACTGTTGAACAGTAGATGATGGAGATTTCATTGCTCCTCCCCACCCCGGAGGGCAAATGAGATGCCCAAAAGATACATCACCGTGTTTCTAAGAGTGTCAGGGTTGTCCTCACCAAGTACCCCAGTCGACCACATTAACTCTTCTTGGTCCACAGTTATGGGAGTTGACCTGACATGCCTCCCCACCCCAGCTTTTGAGTGCGCCTTCATCACATTGTCTAGTGTGTTTCGGAAGCGAATGAAACAAGGGTCATCGATGAGTTTCCACTCGAAACCGGTGCCTGCCACAAAAAATTGCAGGCAATCAATGATCTGGTACAGTGTTGAGGCTGGAAAGTCTTGCCCATCACGACGTTTGACTTCATTAATGAAGTTCGACAAGGCAAAAGACAAGTTAGTCTTGTCTAACTTTGACAACCAATCGATGTCCGCACCCTTGATATGCGGGTCACAATTCTCAAAACCCAACCGCATGTTGCGCCACTCCCAGTACATATTGGCAGCCCATGAGACCTTCCAGTCTGTGTTAGCACTGAATCTTTTCTTAGACATGAAGTCCAAAGTCTCTGGATCAGTCACAGGATGGTATCTCTCCACATCGCCGCCCCCTTGTTGTCACACTGGGACCGGCTCGAGCGATGGAACAGCCTCAGACAGTCCTGCAGAGTCGTCATGATGACACACTTGCATCGAAGTGACGACCAGAGATTCAGACACAACCTTCTGCGAGGACGTACCCACCATCTCACTGCAGCCAAAACCAGATTTTCAGAATCCAGAAGCAACCACAACACTCCAAAATCAATCTCAGACAGTCCCCAAAATGAAAGAAACAGACCTTTCATTGAAGTGAATCAGCGGCAAACTCGAGTTCAGCATGCTGGTAGACCCGTCAATGACCGCTGTGTCTGCCTCTGGATCCAGCTCCTCATCCACCAGGAACAAACCAGGAGGGCCATCCATGCCCAAAAAGTCACTACTGTCCACAAAGGACATCACAAAGAATCCAACTCGAAGACACAGTCACAAGACACAACCTGTCGACACACTGGACAGAGACAAACTGCCGCTCAATCAGGCTCTAGTCGGCCACAATGACTTCAGATGAGTAGAGTGTCCTCAAGGACAGCCCACATGTGTGAGCTATGTCAGTTAACCCCCTTGACCTCGACTGATACCTTGTCAGAACAGATCGCGGGGCTGACTGCCCCTTGAACTGTTCTGACAAAGTATCAGTCTCTGGCTCGGGAGTTATCCTATACATAAACGTGGCCTCGGCGTGGGCTCGGGCCATCTCATCCAAGCCTTTCGCTGGGAATTCCACTTGTTGGAGTGCTTCTCAAGAACGACCGGCACTCCAGCTTCAAGAGTGTGACTCGAATATGCGTCACACTGGTCAATCAAACTCATCCCCACGCAAAGGCAAGGGCATTTCCGAAAGGTATGAAATTTTGTGCGGTGGTTTGTTTTGCACAGCGCGGTCTTCATTCCACACAAACACCTCGGACTCAGTGTACTCGTACCTTTGGACAGCAGGAGTCTCGCTGCCACTGCTTTTGATGCAACACTTCCTCAATTGTCTGGTACTTGTCGGCCAGAAATCGTTTGTGTTCTCCGGCTCTCATCTCAGATTTTCGGACAGGGGTCATCAAAAATGAATGTTCCGTTGCAGGTGAAGTCAGGGTGCGAACAAGGATAATTTCGCTCAAAATTAGCATTGAACAAGTGAAAGTTTTTGGGTACTGATCATTCTCTGTGATCACAGGTATGTACGGACTCGTACGAGACTCAATCGCACGATGACGGGACAGCACACCTGCGATGACACCCACAGTCTGGTGCATCAATCGTTGAGAATGGCGACTTGCAAGTTTTCTGCAATCTTGGAAAAACGCGATCGTCGATGAGAACAAAGATTTTCCTATCAAAGTGTGGGTCACAAGAACAAACAAGACAAGCGGGATGGACAAGTTGAGGCAAAGAACCCCTTTGTTGCACAGACAGGTCACTTTTATATTTTGCCCTTACCCACCGCAGAAATAGTGCAACCTTTAAAAATAGAAAGTAGCTCCGTGACAGTCTGCACAACAAAACGTTGCAGGGTTGTTTTTTGCTGAAATATTATCCAGGCAAACATTCTGATGTCTGCCATCCGTACGATGGATCAATTATCATCTCGCTGGCCACCTGTTATTGAACGTTTTGTTCCTGGAAAGACTTTTCCCTTTCGCGAATGAATCAAGAAATTTATGGACTAACCTGGCCAAGACCGACTTTGATAAAGGGTCTCAGCGAAAATAACATAATTACAGGGACACCAGAGGTGATAAGTCAAGAGGTTCTCTCAGTGAGGTTCCCACAAGGATCATGCTGTGGAGTAATTGTTCGAGGCTTAGAGCCCAAGCGATGAGCAAAATATCGTGTGCGTTTGTTGGTTTTTGCTTCGACGGATAAAAGCGGAAAAATCATTTTCTGAATTCAAAAACAAATGACCGCGGTCATTGATGTTCGCACTGATGTCCAGTGTTTCTCAGCAGAACTCAACACCCTCACACCATGCGTCCTTCTAAATGGCACCGCAAGTTTCGCCATGATGGGCTCTTTTCAAATCATCTGCAAAAATGTCGGAAAGTGCACGTTCAACTGTGACCGCCCAAAGAAAGCAAAGAATTACCAGAGCTGTTGCATCCCCAATTCTGGCCATACGTAATTTGATTAGAATGGGTCAAACTTGCACTCCAGAGCCACTGGGCGTAAAACGTGGGGCTTTCTGTCCAAAAAAATGCTTCTCTTTCCTGTGATGCACTGATTGTCCCGGAAAGTTCCCAGAAAGGAAACGACTTCCTCAAGAACAAAGGGACAAGAAAAAGTGCAGGTTATGCTTGGAAGGCTGATACAGTGCCAACATTAAGATATATTACATTTAATTATTCATGGTTCAGCTTTATTGTTGCCTCTCAATTAAGAACTCTTGGCTGTAACTCAACTCCAGTTAGTTACATTACGAAGGTTTCTGGGGAAAAGAAATGTGCACTTGTTACCACTCTTTCTGCGGTGCACTGCGTCACGCTGAACTCTGGCTGCTTGTGTCGTCGTGTGCTGAACATGGATGGAGCTCGCAGAAGAAAACTCGCGAAGATGTCCAGCTGTTTGAAACGATCTCCAAAAGACGACGATTTCCAGAAGACGCTTGTGACACTCACGACACGCGACGACAAAACACAAAATTTTGAAGGCATCAAATGCGTTGCCGAGAGCATTGGTCAAGTGAGGCTTGATTTGCCAATGATAGTTCTCACACTACTCTCGAGATGACAGGAGGAGATATCAGAACTGTCGAGCCATGCAGTGGCGAGACAAGTTCGTCTCTCCTCTCTGTCGTATGTGCGTGCTGGGCAACACACAATACCAAAGCAACAAGATTCTTCATCGGGACACAGAACATGTTTCCTATTCAATTCGGAGTCAAAAAGTGTGGTGAAAAGTGGAGAAAAGACCTGGGTGTGACATGGCCAACATAAGTGTGTATTGACCATGCGAGTTCCTTCTGGATAGCTGTCGTCAAATGACCCCAACAATTATTTCAAATGGTTTTTTGCATTGTTTGCTTGCAGAGCGGAACCCAATGGAAGAGACGGAGAGGTCCCTGCAGACGCTCATCAAGTTGGCGTGCAACGCCGAGTGCATCCCTTCGCTGGTGGACGGACTCTCCGCCTGCCTCTCCTCCATCCTTACCATCAACGAGCAGGGCGAGCACCCGGTGCTCGATCGACTCCTCCACAACCTCTTCAACCAGATGCTGCAGGCAAGTCCATGTCTTTAGCTAATTGTGCAGGTGCCTTTCCAGCCTGAGCCCTGAAGGCCAAACGTCTCCGAGAACATTCAACGTGTTGTTGTTTTCACTGAGAAATTACCATGCAAATCTGAGGAAATTGCACAATTTGATTGTCATTCATTCCTTTAAAATATGCCAGACATGGTGAAAAGAAGCAGTGTTCTTTTCCCGCAATAATGTGCGTCCCAGCTGACTTCAACTCTTCCTCTTTAGGTTGGACTCTTGGCACAAAACATGTGGCACAATTTGCCCCCTTTCTTTCTTTCTTTCTTTCTTTCTTTCTTTCTTTCTTTCTTTCTTTCTTTCTGGGGGTCCTCCCTCCACTTTCCTGGATTCTTATGTGCGTGAATGCTGGTGGTGTTCATGTAACCATCTCCCTCGGATGCCCAAGGGTGAGGGGAACATATGTAAGAGTTTTTAAAACCGGCGTATCGAGAGATCCATGGTTCATTTGCTGATGGATGCAGTTTGAGAACAAACACGCAACAAGAGACACTCAGCTCCCGAAACAGCCAGATGGTCTCGTTACGGGAGCACTTCTCTTCTGCCGTGATTGCTTTTTTGGCCTTGAGGTGCTTTTGCAGGTTTCTCCCATCGCAGGAGATGTGTAAACGAGAGCGGCAGATTTACGTGGCTCCTCTTTGCACCCATTTAACGCGGATTTTTAGGCTGCTTGCTGCACATCATGTCACTGCCGTGATTCAGTCTCCTGCAGTCATGAATGAGCCTTGGCGTCTTTTTCTGCTCCCAGAAACTCTCAAGGTTGCATTTGAAGATGTGTCAGTCCGCACAAATGAGTGTGCAAGCCTTGTTTTGGCATCTTTGATTTTTCCGCACCAGACACTGGCCGGATCGCAGGCCCAAGTAAAGCCCTCAACAATTTCCTGCAGCGGGTACCAAATTGCACCAGGTACTTCCACATATGCATTTTCCCATGGAGCGAGCACAACACGAGAAAGGCTCACGAGCTATTTCCCAGAGTTCTCTTCATTATTTAAGTGTCTCAGATTACGTCGACAGTTGATTGCGCACATTCCATATGAAACCTCTCAAATGTTTCCCAGTTTTTCCAAGCTGTTCTCTGTTCTCTGAGCAGATTAGATTGGTTCTGGATATCGCATGTATGGATTCCACTTGATTCGTTACAAACTGTGACACGGCAGAAGCATCATGCCATATTTGATTCTCTTCGTTGCGCGATGTTCTCCCTCCACCAAAGTTGTTCTTTTCGTCATTCAAAACCTTTTCTCCTCCCCTTCACGTCGGTCAGCCAGCAGCACTCGTCGAACACATTTGAACATTTCCCAATCAGAAAAAATAACACTCAGGCGACATGACACAGCTAGACAGAACAAAGAAATCGTTGTGTTTCCAGTTTTACCCCGTGTTACCCTCCAAATTGGTTTTCAATGTAGGGGTTGATACGCTTGAAACCGCATCACCAAGGCAAAAGGCTTTGTGAAAATGAAGTTTTTGATACATAAAAAGCATCCCTGTTGCGAAAACAAAAACAAACCTGAACATGCCTTGAATGTTTCACTTTACGCTCGTATTTTGTTCAAATCGAGTTTTCATATTTTTGTGCCTCATTGTTCTTGTGCTTGTTGGCTGGTGTATTATGACACCAATTCCGGAATAAACCTGCCGGAGGCTTTTGTGAAACACAAAACACGCTCAGAGTACACGAAGTCTTCCATTCAACAATCAGGACAAAGAACGGCTCTTTCCTTCCCAATTTGGTCACGCAGACTGTCCTGGGTGGTCAACATGGCACCACAATGGTTTCAAATACTTTTGTGGATTCATATTTTATCAGGCCATGAAAGTCTCACATTTCTCACTTTGTCTTTGCAGACATGCAACGACGAGCTTCACGGCTCCAGCTGCGGTGCGGTCAAACTGGAGGTTTTGCGGCAACTGACAAAACTTCTGCGGTTGGCTGTGGACATGGTCCGGGGTCCGGCCTCGTCTCATTTCACAGCCCTCTCCGCGATCAACCACATCGTCGACATTTGCGTCACGCACGGTGTCCATCACCCGTGGAGGCTGGAGGACAGTGGACAACCCCCTGGATTGGGACCCAGCACGCCCAGTCCATTGGAGCCAAGTCTGCACCCGTGTGCCCAGCATGGATTACACGTCAGCTCATCCAGGGAGGGATTGATGCCCAGCAGCATATCTGGATCCGGATTTGCTCAACACAGCAGTGGAGCCACTGCCAGTGGAATAAGCAGTTCTCATTCCCATTCCGGATTACCGACGTCATGTACAAAGTCCTCCATGATGAGTTCAGTGTTGTCGGACGTGAACAACCCGGTGCACGTTCAGATCGAGAATCTGATCCGGGGCAGCCCCAGGTTTCCAGGGCGATGCGGGATCGGCAGCAGCCCGGGGAAGCTGCGCAACGCCTCGTGGCGGTCGAGCAGCGGGCGCAACCAGCAAGACTCGATGAAGAGCAACCGGTCGGTGGGCGAGTCGTCCCTGCGCGAAACCAGCTTCATGGGGGGACTCAGCGAGGAGTCCGACGTCAGCCTCACAGTCGGCGTCGCCACCGACAGCAACGCCATCTTGGAACGTACGCCCCTGGAACTCCTGTTCAACTCAGATCCAGGCCCACTCATCAAACTCTTGTGCTCAGCCATAGAGAAACACAAATCCACCATGGGCACCCGACACAAGTGCACCCCTAGCGTGCGGCTGCGTCACTGCACATACCACTGCTTGCAGATCATGAGTGCGAGAGCTCTCACTGTCATCAGCCACAGGTGCGAGTTTCTGCGTTTGGTTCCGACACTTTCAGACCCAGAGACTTAAAAAGCTTCTGGTTGCTCGCCGGATGTCGATGCCAGTACAAAAGCTGCCACTTTCATCTGTGAAACAAGATGCGGCTTGAAGAAACAAGAGACAGTTTGATGACAGATCAATTTTCGCAAACGCTATGTTTCCATGACATTGGTTTTTCAAAAGTAGCAACGTATAATGGAACTCTGCCTCTTGCGCTTTATTTGCAAGCAGACTGATCTCGCAAGCACTTCTCCTTTCCAAAGTGATTTTGTCTGCCGATTTTACGGCGAGTTTTTGTTTTGGGCGGGATGTGAGAGCTGTTGCAGACGGCTCGTGTTTTCATGTCCTGCTTTTCTTTGCAGTGGAAACGTGCAGCATCGAATTGTTCAAGACGGTCATATCAAGTCCCTGGTTGATTCACTTGATCCGAATCATGATCCAGTAAGTTTCAAGCTTTTATTCATATTTACTATAATGTCGACAAGGAAGAAAATTTCAGCGCTTTTGCAGCAGAGCCAGATTTATGATTCAATTCAAGAAACTGAAGCGGCTTTTCCGTTCGTTCTGTGAGTAAATCTGTTCCTGCTTCACGAAAACAAAAACAACTCCACAGTCAATGCATGACGCAAATTAGATCAGTTCTTTTTGTGTGGTTTTGTTCCCGTTGCAGTTTTGTTTTGAATAAAACCTGCCTTGTGGACAAGAATGCTGGAAACCAGCAGCTTCAATGTGTATCAGTGAAAAGTTGCATGTGCCTTCTTGTTTCCCAATCGTACGTGTTGCTATTTCAAGAAAGCCATGAAGGAATGGCGTCGAAACTCAAACTACCAGATTTATAGAGGCACATCTGGACCGTAATATCCAACCTGAATCTGTTCCTTGGTTGTGGCGGAGTCCGTGGTCCTCCCGTTGTTGTTTGGAATGCTCTCCTTGTGAGTCCGCCCTGTTCAGGTGCAGAAGTGTGAGGTCAGTGTGAGCCACTTTCCGGGACAAGTCCCCAGGAAGTAACCCCGAACAAAACATCAATTTCCGAAGTTGAAGTTTGGCCTTCCTTGGATGAGACGCAGTCGGATCTCGGCCACCCAATCCAAGATTTTCCAACAGTCGAGAGCTGTTCAGGTGTTGAAGTCAGTTTTGTGACCTCTTGGCTGCAAGGATACAAGAGTGTGCAGCACGAGGTACAACAGAGACAAAACGAGATCGATATGCCTTCTTTCCATTGCCAAGCCGGGTGTGGCATTTATTATATATATTTTAACGTACGTGGCAGGTGGCCTTGCATTGATCTATCACTTGTGTCTTTGCTCGCTGTGTCATATTCTGCACAAGGTGAACTGCAGACAGAACTGCAGGATCAAACGTATGGCAGTCCTATTTGGAAAACAACTTGGAAATGTCACCAAGCCTCGTCAATGGAAGAGTGGCTCAGCTCTGAATGATCCAGGATCAGGGCAAAATAGGGGAGGCAACCTCGGTCTCGGTAGGGGTCTGGCGTGCACAGACTCATATTTTGGTGACCAAAACATTTTGCAGAGCTGGGGGGGCCCAACTTCAATTTCAAAAACAGCGCAATGTTTTTTGCAGTAGAAACGGTTTGCACCTGCGCCTCCGCCCCATTGGTCCGCTTGAGCTCGGAAACAAATGCAGTTTGTTGGCTGTCGTCACTTGTGTGGTCTCCGAGCAGAGGCAAACCCAAATGTCAAACGTCTGCATTTCAAAGGTCAAAACCACTTCTCCTGACACAACCATCAAGCACGAACAACCACAAAGGCACCTCACGAAAGAACCACGTTGTCAAGGAACAATAATCGTTTTCCCAGATGAATGATTCTCTTTACCTGAGTTGCATGACAGCAACACAGAGCGTGTCACTCGTTTTCGTGGCATCCGACTTTTTTCAGCAGTGATCATACGCTCGTACACACGGTCCACTCGTTCTTGCATGAAATGTGTACATCAAACGCTTTGCGGGTAGCCGACATGACCAAAAACAATACATCAAAACCTGGAGGTGTTTACCCAGAGATATGTCACCCACTCTGTACAAAAACAGGATGAGAGACAGATTGGCGACCCATCAGGAAAGCCATCCAGCAGATTATGCGTTTGGGTGGCAGCAACTTGTAAACAAGATATATTTAGACAATCAGTGTGACCATTCCATTTTCAGCAAGTTGCTTTGGTGGTAAATTTGATTAGCCAGTGACTGAACCGTTGTGGGAATACGCTGCTCCGTGCACCATTGTTCATTCTCCTCCCACTGAGAACCTTTGTTACAAACTGGAGATGCGGGCGCACAAGCCGCACGTGAACCACCGTGACCTAACCCAGGCTCGGCGTGGAATCAGGTTCAGGCTCCTGGGCCTCCTACAATTTGTTGAAAAAAAGGCTGCAAACATTGGTGGTCAGACTTTGGCACACATTGTCCAGCGATTTTAGTCTTTGGTTGACGACCACTCTTGGCAACTGCAAACCATCACCTGTTTGATGCGATTCTCTCCCGCTCGTTCGCACACAGTCTGCCTTTTGTGGAGCCGATGTTGGCATTCTTTGTGCGGTGTTGGGTGTGGTACTTGGAGAGTCCTGTTGCAACGAACAACTTGTGCGGTCGAAAAGCTCATAGATTCCACTTAACGCGAAGCGGGAAGTCTTCACCGACTTTATCTCGTGTGTAAGAAGACCTCAAATGGAATACGCTTGAAGAGCTGCGTCTTACAATCTGCTTCAAACAGCAGTTGACCTCGTTTTTTCCAGCCTTTCGTGTTGTGTGGTCTTCACACAACTCGTATGATGATCAGCGTCAGAGCCGCGGAATGCGTCAGAAATCTTCGTGTTTGTGCGAGAATGACAAGGGGAAAATGGATTTGCATTTCATTGCTGAATATGCAGGGAGGCCCGACCGCGACAAGAAACACGTGGGAAATGGGAAGATTTGTTCATTGTCAGGTACAACGGGGTCAGGGATCCGGGTGCCACCCCTGGATCTGTCTCTGGGTCCCACTGCTGTTGAGCTGTCTGTCATTCAAAGCTCTCATGTGTTCTAGCACTTGCAAATGCACTGACAATTTTACAAAGGTGGTGGCATTTGTCACTTCGATATGAAGCAACCGTGGCGTTCGGTAAGTGGTACACGGAGTATTCCATGTCAGTGTCAATTAACGTCTCTCAATCGGTTGAATAATTAATCAGATCAGTACAATTTGATCAGGCTGGGATGAAGAGCTCAGTCGACGCTCACTTTAACGCACTGACCGTGGTTTCTTGCATAAATAATCTAGTGTCCATGAAATTTATTGGCCTTTTGAAAGCCCATGAGACGATAGAAATTGCACATCGCCCCACAGAAGCCTGCTGGAGGTCTTCCCTTGTTTGCAGCGGTTAATGAGAAAATCGAAGCTGGCCAGATTTACGAGCAAAACTGCCCCTCAACTGTCTGAAAAAGTTTCCAGCAGAATCTTCTCATGAGATCACAGAAATTAACACACGATTGGGCTGTTGGAGGGGGGGGACGTGACAACCGCCAAGACGTCCGGGTGAACATTTCTTGATTCTTCCCAAAAAAGGCAAAGCCTGATTGGGCAAACACAAAACTCATGTGCACCACGAAGCGTTGCAAAGTCGCGGTTGCAGCCAGACATATGCCAATACCAACGCGTATCAATTTTCCCCCGGGCCGGCTGCTGATGGCGCTGGTAAAGTTCGGACATTGCCCAAGTTGTTTCTCTGGGACAACAGCTCTGAGCGGAAATGTCAGAAGGTTGCTTGAGGACAACGACTGCCTGCTGCTCAAGAGCGAGCTGCCAAGCAGGTGGTCATCAAAGTAGCAGTGGACCTACACAAACAAGAAACAAACAGCACACAAAGCTCGAATGCTCCTGAATCTCTTCGCCGATTCACCTGCCTCAAATGCGTGTGGACTTTCACATTTTCAAAAGATAATAGACCTCTTTCCTCAAATTACCGCAAGAATGGTGGTCTCCCCAACGTTAAGTTGTGGGTGAAGTTGAGTTTGACTCTTTGACCTTAGTTTCTGGCTCACTCCCCCAGCAATCCACCATGATCAAAAAGGTTGATTTGGAAAGGCTCATGAGGGCAGTCCGACGCCCCCCCCCTCGTGAAGGTGCCTGTTCCTTTGCTGTGGCAGATGGAAAAACACCCAACCACTGTTTTCTTGAGAAATCTGCAGGTTTGCAGCTTGAAACTGCCAGAGACGAGAACTAAGGTGGGCTTTGAGGAAAGTGAAAAGGTACAAAGCAATATCCTCCCACGAGAACCTCACAGAAAACAATCAACGGAAATTGTTTTTCACAAGTCTCTGCACACTGACTGGAGGGATTTTGTCTAATACCCTGACCTGCTTTCCACCAGCTCCTATTCTATGGAATGCAACGCTAGTTGAGAACAGTTTCGCACGGCAGACTCTCTGATCACACATCTTGGTGAAAGCCAGCCAATTTCATTTTGTGCATTGAACTTAGAGTGCATGGTTTCTTGGGAAATGTATTCAGAACCAAGTGTTCTCTGTGTTGTTGACTCCACTCCCTACATATCCAGCTTCACGGTTCGTTTTCATCGACTTTGCACGGAACTTGCGCACATTGATTCGTGCTGCATGAAACCTGCGGGTCGGACGTCATTCAAATCTTTTTCAGAGAAAGGTTTTGTCAAGTGCGACATCAGATACGACGGCGGACTCAAAACCAAGGGTGGTCTGATATTCAGCCAACTCAGGCGCTGTCAGTCTGTCTCGTCGGAAAACCTACACAACACGGACTGTCATGAACTGCTGAATGAGGAGGGCAGATTGACTCCAAGGACCATGTTCTTCTTCCTGGATTTGCCCACTCTTGTTTGGTGTACTTGGTCCACAAAGGCTCGCATTGACCATGACAAAGCAGACTTAAATTCTGTTGACTGTGGCTTTGACAGGCTGCTCAGTTTTCACCAGCTTTTTACGAAAATCGCGTCATGTCGTCGACAAACGCGGGGAAGTGAGAGGAGCGCGAGCGTTTCTGAAGAATCTCAATAGAAAACAGTGGCTCCTCTGAATGGAACAGTTCATGTGGGAGAATGACTGAGACCGTCGAAATGTATTCCCCTCTTGGTTGCTGCATTATCTCAGTCACGAGCACGTACCGCACCCTCGTTTTTCTCGTCTCCAATGACTAGTTGAGAAAGCGGAACAGTGATTACATCCTACACAATCAAAGCGCTGTTGTTCTAACCAGGAAGTCTTGGGTAAATTCCTGGAAAGGATTGCTGGTCTGCTGTCCCGGATTGCGGGATTCGATGCTGAGACACGACGGCCTCGCAGACATGACAGGCGCCCAGCGTCGCGGCGTCACGGAGTCCTGATACGAACCGTTGCGCAATTTCAGCTGGTGGAAATAACCAAATTACATTCAGTTGACTGAACGAGTGGTGTTTGTCTGAAGCGCGATTCACGTTCAGTTCGAAAATGTTTTGCAATTGCCTGAGTGTTCTCGCCTTTGTCAAAGAGCACGAGCGAGCACGTGCGATGAAGACAGACAAAGTTCCTTTTGCTGTTGTCTTGTAACATCTCGTTTGCACATTTTTTCTTGTGAATGCTCTTTAATTAACTTGGCTGCAGGACTACGGTTTTCCCCAATGGGTCCATAATTTTCTTTGCGCTGAGGATGTTGGGAAACGGCGCAACGAGCAAAGCGACAATCCCATTTGTGCTCGCACTGTCTCGTACTGAATCTTCATTCTTGTCTTTCATTGCACCTCTGACATTTCGTTGAATACCTGCAGCAAACGCACCAACTGCACGTTCTTCTTCTGTTCTTTGTTCTGCGCTTTTGTTCGTTGTGGTAATGTTTGTGTGCGAACAAGGTAACATGTTGACGTTTCGCCGGTTTATCCTGTCAAAGTCCTGCAGTGTGCAGAAAGAACTCTCAAAATGCACAAAATGATGTCTTTGCAGCACCTTTTGTGCCTGGTCCTGCAAGCATTGGCTGGAATCGCGATGAATCCGCAATATCATTCTTCACTTTCCGAGGCCGACATACCTGACATGCTCATGCAATTACTTCTGCCTTCTGATGAGTGGTAAGTGCACTTTTCTCATCTCTATCTTCAATGCGTATCTGTGGATCGTCCCAATGGACCCGGAAATGGATGCATTTCTAAGAAGCAGGTAGAAATACGATCGTTGGAGGCGAGAGGACATCTCCAGATGCAATGATATTATCCAACCAATATTACCCTGGACAGCATGCCAGTGACACATTGCGTTCTGTCTAATTTGAGCAGAACATGTTTTCTCCAGTTTCCTCTGCGTGTGTTGGTCACAACAAGTGAAGGAAATTTACCACACGTGTGTTGGTTTCGTTTTTGTCAGGTACTACACCAACCACAGCACCAAGTATGCTCGCTACGTCAAGTACCACGCTGCACGTATTCTCGTCTACATGGGACTCTTCCACAGACTTGGCGGTCGCGTTGACCTGTTTGATTCCAAATGTAAGAAACTCCGTGAAGCTGTTGCTTTCGTTGTTGAATGGGTGTTGCAAGGAGAAATCGTTCTGTCACATTCTGACTGACGCGACATCCGTCATTTTGATTGCAGTGTTTTCCGACATCGTGCCCAATTCTCTGCTGGCCATGCACCATCCGGAGGACACGTTCATCGACTCGATGGCTCTGGGAAAGCTGGTTGTGTCTTCCTCATCGGGAGGCATTACCGCCGGCTCGCTGGAAGGAATCATCGCGAGGATCATAGACGTAATATCATAAATTGCTATAAATAGCTGCTTTAACGCCGCACATAATAGCTTTGCCTGCAAAATTCAGTGTTGAAATCTTCCACAACGAATCACAGCTGGGAGTCCATTTGGCCAAAAGGTTGCTGAGACAGGTATTAATGGCAACCCCGCTGACAAATCTTTAATGGCACTTCCACGCATTACCACAGAAAATCTATAAAGCTTGTTCAGACGCTCAAAATAATTTCAGGTGTCAGAGAATATGAAATGCGGTCCTTTCAAAATCACGACAAACAGTTTCGACTGATTGCGTTGGCCTCGACCCGATTTGCCGTGAATTTCGAGAGTCATGACCGAGGCACGCATTTTTGGGCGAAGTTTTCCAGCAGAAGTATTCGTTGGATCTGCTGCACTCTGCAGGACATGGAGGAGAGTGTCGAGACGACGCGGCAACAGGAGGAGATGGCGCCATCAACGCCGCCGGGCAGGAGAAACCGGAAACTGCTGCGCAGCGCCGGCATCGACGAGCCCGTCACGCCGTGCATTGAAGGTCAGCCGCTTTTTCACCACCACACAGCCGCCTCCATCGCACCAAATAACCTCGCAGAAACACAAGTTCGACTCCCATATGCTTCGCTTGATGTTCATGAGGATCCTGCCCTGCGCTGACAAAACGGGACAAATCGGGAAAGCACAAATTACCGGTTCCCACACACGCTGTCACGGTGTTTCTGTGAAGGATAACTGGGTGATAAAAAAATGAAGCGCACATCCGTTGGTCATTGAAGTTGAATTGAGGCGGGCACGACGTTGCTTGTGTCGGCAGCAGCGACTGGCGCACAAACAGTTTTAAGTTTGGACCAAAGCGGCAAAGATCAGAATGAGCCAATGACATGATGTGTGCGGAACTGCAAAGAAATAGAGTACAACACGGAACTAAAATTTGGACTGCTTCGTGGAAGCCGTTGAACGAGCTTTGAAGTGGAATCACACCAACGCTTCACAAGGACTTCAGATTTCGGCCTTTGAAACACACGCGGTGAGCGCATCACAAAATGTCAACCTGCTTGGTCCACATAAAACGCCAGGTGATTCCCTTCCAGCAGACGGACAGCACGCCCCAAAGGCGACTGATTGCTGACGTCGTCAAATCTCTGACACCCACACAGGAGTCCAGTGTGATTCTTTTAGGCCTAAAATGCAGCTTTGAATGGCCGTACAATGTAGTTTCATCAACTGTCCTCAAAGGTCAAGCGGGGAAAAAGCCTTTTGATTCTTTGGAAACACCTGGATAAACTCAACAAAACAAGCTGACGTGTGCTGTTGTGCTGCTTATTTCCAGACCCCTGGCCTTTCGACGACATGTCCAAGAAGACATTAGCAGAAGTGTTCCTTCATGCAGTGCCTTTGGTAAGACTACGAGGCTGAAAATTTATATAACCGATCCAATGCGAGATCTTTTAATTGGTTCACTTTTTGGGCATGACCTTGGACATACTTTGGGATGAGTCCTTGATCCTCACTTGTGGACAGTCAGAATGATCAGACAAGATCGCGGGACGATCATTTGACCCAAT
>JAAUXT010101449.1_pt1 | contig 37065 bp, 39 predicted proteins | sample 7278171 | NCBI WGS metagenome assembly JAAUXT01 (sample SAMN14350112, study PRJNA611818) | marine sediment metagenome | isolation source: surface marine sediment (1.8m) | place: French Polynesia: Moorea | collected 2018-08 | reverse complement strand
CACTGCAGACGAATGTTCGGAGCACATATCAGAACTTGCGAGTGTGCTCAGATCATTCGAGACTTTGTCAAGAATGATCAGCACAAGAGCAAGTTCTGATACTCTGAACATAAGTCTGTCAGTGGGTTAACCTAATCTACAGTACAATGCTGACTATCAGAATGTGAAGATAATAGAATTGCCTTCTGTTGTTGCACAGTTCATTCGTGTGACATAGCAGAATGCAATTCTTTTGTCTTCGCGTTCTGATAGTCAGGCAGCGTGCTGTAGTTTGCGTGAATCGACCCACAGAACAGGATTCGTGGTCTTGACACCCTTGCAGAAGAAGTCGAAGTGCCCAAAAGACTGAAGTCAGGAAAATGAGTTATGGCTTTGAAATGCATTGCGTCCATCGGCGGCTGTTTATACGAAGTCCACCAACAGGGACAAGTTCATGAATCTTCCCAACAGCTTCTGCCTCTGGAAGGTGCTTTTGATGAATCAATCCTTTCAGGAGCTGGCAGCTTTTTGCCTCCTTTGTGCGAAGAGTCGTGAGCTTTGGAAACTTTTCGCTGGATAGATGAAGGATTTTCATGCCTTTCCCCCACTTTTTTGGAGGTTGTGGCCAAAAGGCACAACTTGGTGCTTCCTGCTACAGCTGCAGTGGAAGTTCTGCCATCCTGCACTGTCAAAGTAGGTGGTCACTCAAAACTCTGCAATATTTCTCCTCAATGGTTTGCTTTGTTGTTGTGTAAGAAACAAAAAAGATAAAAATGCCAAACGCAAAAGCAGAATCGGTACAGTCGCACAGATTGTTCAGCTGTGGTGGCATGACATGTGTTGTACACATCACTGTCCGTGCATACTCGAGGCGTTCAGAGCGTTGCGTTCCTTGTGATTTTGAAAAATTTCAAACATCATCCACGTCCACAAAACTAGCTTTCCGTTTGCTCGAGGTATTGTTATTTTGTGCCACAAGCTCCCAAGAAACAGACACCACAGAGCTTTGAGTGAACTCTGACAGTGTACACGCGGTTTCTTTGCCACGAGCACCTGACAGTTGGATCAGGATGGATGCCTGCAGATTTCCGGTCTTCGGTCCACGGAAAAGTGGCCACAGAGAAAGCAGCGCCTCGGTCGGGCGGAGTGGATGCGCCTGGACCGGAGACGTGAACGAGTGGCTTCGGGCACTTGTTGTCCAAGAAGCGGAGCCACGAGCCTTCGCACGCGTGTGCGGAGGACGGCCGTCCTTTTTACCTGCAGCTTCACGACAGATAAATCGGTTGCACTTCAACATGAAATGAAAGCAGAGTGTGAAAATGTCAGAAGAAGGAGAGGCAAGTTGCAACCTACACTCCTGTGGATCCGCCGCAGTGTGTCCTTTGTAGCAGCCACTTGAAAGGTGAAGGAGACTGTGACTAAATGGTCCTCTAACATGAATGAAAGTGATTCGGACAGAGACGTTGCTTCTTCCCGGCGGCAACAACAATGCATCAATCGGTCGCTGCCTTTTTGCTGTGGACAGTGTGTTTGACTTCCGCGTCTCCGTAAAGTTTCTTCGCAGCCGACGTTCTTGTGTTCGGGTGAGGCTGACGTCGCCAAGAGCTCGCCAACTTTGGGATGCACAGTTAGGATCTGCCAATCTGGAACAGGTTTTTGGTGCAATAAATCTCTGTGAAAACTGCAGCCGAGCGAGCAGGGTCCTCGGATACGTATCAATAAGGGAAAGCTGTCAGATTCGGGGCAGACGTCAGCGCAGAGCGGGTTCACCGCGGGTCAGCACCCACCCACCACCTTGTCCCACCAGCCCAACGTGCCACGATGACTCGTTCACTGTGCAAAATTTGTCCACTAAATTTTGTCTTGCTGCTGATGGTGGTGTTATCAGAGAGACGAAGTTCGAACTGTGTCTGATAATGTTTTCCCACCGTTCACGTCGTCAGGGGGCGAGAAAACAAGCACTTCTGGGAGAAAATGAGTTGGAGGAAAAACAGAGATCTTTGTCTCTAAAAAGAATAAGATCGGTGGGAGAACAACATTGCACTGGGGTTCGAGCATGATTTCCCGAAGTACCGCCAGTTTGCACAGTGCCCTGCCCCCAGTTCACGTCTCCGTGGCCACGTTAAGACGACGGTGCGCAATCTGCCCTCCCGTCCATTCATCACGTTATTGACGCGTCCGTTAATTAAACAGATTTGTTTTGTCCCGTATTTGGAGAAATTTTGTGCGCTGACACTGAACTTGCCCACATGCTCCCGTGACATGTTGATGTGGATGTTTGCTCCAAAGAAAGAAAAAACACGCAAAACAGAAACCTGCCAAACTTCCAGGTGCGGTTGATTCCTTTTCGGTTGCAAAACTCGTGGTTTGTGTTGTGGAGAGCAATCCATACTTTGGTCTGTGATTCTGAGGAACCACACGCTGGGTGGCGCTCGTTTGCAGAAAAATCACCTGGAAGAAACTGCAACACGACCACAAAGCAAGAAGTTCAAAAGTCTGTGAAACCGCAGAGAACACCATAAAAATGAACAGTCAAGTAGCAATTTGGAGTCTCGCAACACCATGTGTGGCACTCTGTGGTAGGTGGTTGACCCTGTCCTTCTGGGTCTATTAAACTTGGAAGCAGGGGTCCACGAGTAATAACAGCGAGACCTTAACCCGCCATTGACACAATTCCCAATCTGGAACACCCAAATAGTGGAAAGCTGAATGGATGGGGTCCATCCATCCAGTTTCGGACCAGGTGGCCGCAATGCAAAAAGTGGTGAAAGGAACAGGCGCAGATTGGCCCTCATTGTCCCCTTCACCACAGCAACTGGCATCTCTGTTTACCAGACATTTGGTGTGACAAACAGGGTGATGAAAGATTCCATGCAGGCACCTGTTAGCCCAGGCGTCAATTGTTGCTGCTCTTTTCGACTGAAACAAGAGATTTTTGCCTCAAGCTGTGATTGCCTTTCACTCGGAAATAGCCCGACAGGAGGCGACTTAAAACCGTGAAAAAAAATCATAACTGTTGCGCCATTTGGACAGATACGCTCGCATCTTTCATCTTTTCTCTGGTAAATAGGACCACAATGCCTTTTCATCTGTTATTGTTTCGATTTGTAGCTGTGTGCAAAGTTCGACGGAACAAACAACAAGGTGTGTCCAGTGCAACACATTTCTGGCCACCGAATTTGGATTTTATAACACTCAGATGTGGACTGCAGAAGTCTCTCCAATCTTAAAAACCCTTTCTCGACGAACAAAAAGAACTTGGGAAAACGATTCAAAGAAGTGAATTTGTCGGCAGCGTGTCTCAATTCAAAACAGCTTCTTTCATCACAAAAGAATAACCTGCACTTGCTGCGAGAAAAATTCGAATGTTCCATGCAGGCAAACAAGAGGCGGATGCAAACATGGAGAACGCTGCTCGGAAAACAGAACACTTTCTCAAAGGTCAAACCACAAACATTCAACAGAGACAAGAACACAAACTTTCAGAGTTTTAACTCCAAGAACGATCACCCCAACAAGCCTTGTGGCTGGCAAGGGCCGATGTCTCGGAGCGTCCGTGTTCTTTCTTTGGATCCACTGCGCCTTGATTGCGTCTGTCAGGCGAATGCGGAGACTTGATTGAATCGATGGCTGAGGTGACTCTGTCGTGTGTTACTTTGTACTTTACAGATCAGGCATCGATTCCCTCGCCTGATTGTGAAGCTCGCTTTCTTGATTTCGCCTCCAAGCAGCACCAGCCGAGATTTGCCGTGTACGCAGATTTTGTTTGCGGAATTTTTTTTCAGATCGACGCAAAAAACGAAAGCTCGGTTCAGCAGGTAACGGGTAAAATTAAAACCTTGTTGATTCTGCACAGGAGACGGGGATTATTCACCTCAAACTTGCAGAAACAATGGTTCAGTCTCGAGTCCCGGTGGACATCACTGTCCATCGTGGGTCGCTCTCCCTGCAAAAAAATTGCAAACCACTGATTCGACCATGTATGCGTCGGCGCCCCTGCCTTTCAATCTGCTTTTCAATCTGTGCAGTTTTACCGTCACGCAACAACTTCCTGTTTCACTGCGATGTTGCATGGCGCAAACAGGCTCCATCCCCCGGGCAGGCACCAACTGGTCTCTAAAGTCCCCATTTAGGCGAATTCAACAAAGTGCTTTGAGAAAGACACAGATCAAAGGTGTTCTGATTTATTTTGCTTTTGCGTTGAGTGCAATCTTGTTGGAAATGTTGCCAAGCTCTTTAATTTCTGGAGATTCGTATCCATGATGGCAAATGTTTCTTTCGCTTGCAGAGAATGATTGGGAGTTCTCATTCTGAACACTTTTATTGAAGGGTTTGTTTCACAAGCTCGAAAGCACGGACAGAACCGGATCGTTTGTGTCGCCGATTTGCCTTGCACCTCAAGTTATTGATTCAAAATGGATTCTGCCCGTAGATTTCTGTACTTTTTTGCTCAATTATTGACAGTGTCAACTCGTTGCGGAACACTGAAAGATAGCACCAAGATTTTTCATGACTGGTCAAATTGACGGCGCAAGGCTTTGTCCGGTGTGATTGTGCACTCCAAATTGGGAAGCGAAACAAGTCAAACACATCCAAACCACAAGCAGGTGAAAGTTGACAACGCGTGACAGAAGACACCACATAAACAAAAAGGGCAGAATGTCACCAACAAACTTGTGTGCGTCAGGAAACACAATGCTGCAGGTTCGCGCGTGAAGCCGAGCAAAATGTTGTTTGTCACAAATGTTTGAACAGGAGATCGAGGAAACCACTTCCAAATGTTTTGGCTCTTCCCAATCCAGGATGACAATGTGGTGCTGCCTGTTTTGGCCTGCGCGCACAGTTGTCCAGATGTTGGGGCGCGCTCCGCCTCACGCGCCGATAGCCGGCGCGCGCTCACCTGTCCCCGGCCGCGCCGCTCGTCGCGCCCCGACCATCTGCCCAGCCAAACACTCTCAAAAATACCCGGGTCATGGCAATCGAACGGCAACACACGAACACGTTTGAAAATAGTTTTTTTTTTCCAAACTTGATGTTTCCTCCTTGGTTTCCTTCGATTTCACGTTATTTCAGAAATCAGTGAAGGTTTTGAGAGGACATGGACAATCTGAATCAACCGAAGAGACAGACAACTCAGAGCAACAAAATGGGTGCCAGGCCAAACTCATCTTTGACAGGACATGTCCCTGAGCCTCGCAACGTGTTACTCCAAATCTGCTTCTTTTGATCCAAAGCCCGATAATTATTAACTTTGCAACTTTTAAACATGTGGTGCATTTGCATTTTGATAATGTGACTTGATGCCTGTCGATAGTTACTCGGGATTCAGACTTCCCTAATGAAGGCTAAATGACTTATGAAGGCTTCGCGTGGCCAGGAGGTGTTAAGACACGAGTCACACTGCAGTGCTTGACTTCACAGGAGAACTTGATGGCAGTCTTTGTCTGGAGACAGCATCCCAGGTCACTGAGACACAATGGAGAGGCCAAACTTTCGCTTTTTGGATTTGACAACGTTTCTTTCTCTGCTTTGTTGCTTGGAGATTTAGAATTTGTGCCAAAAAGAGAATCAAAGCGAACTTTGTTGAATTGTTGCGAGCAATTACTCTTGTGCTCGTTGAGAACTCAGCGTCTGAACACAACTCCCACGTCATCGATGTGGTTATTTTCGGGGCTTTTTGTGTGTGCCTCAAGTGTTCCGCAAAAACACTTGCGAACAAAAACGACGCTCTTGTGTTCCCGTGGATACACATGCAAGGTTCACTTGAGTTGCATTCTGTTGAATTTGACACACGCATTATCATCACTAGAAAACACCATTTTTGCATTTTTGTTTTCAAAAATCCGCTGAAAACAGACAACAGCTTGAATATAGTTGTTCAGACTGGTTTCACACCATTGGTTTGTCAAGTGCGTTTTGCAGGGGAATCGCTGAATTGTTACACGACCCAGCCATGTGGAAGCGTGCGGACCATCGAGCTGCAACTCACACGTGCGAAGGGACCTCCGAATGACAGGCTTTGTGAGTAAGCTCCGGTGTGATTGGTCTACAGTGGCGAAATGGCCACATGCCATTGAATGAGGCAGAAAAGCGAATGAATGAGAGTTAGTTGGCATTGTTAAGTCAGGCCCCGCCCACCTTTTGTCATCCTGGGAAGTTTGAGCATCTCAGCGCAGAAACTGGGGCTGACAGATTGAAATGTCACAATAAAGGGGAGAGAGAGCCCCTGGCTATGACTTGCTGCGTGCAGCGTGCGCAGAAGAGAAAGAGGGAGAGGGGTTGGGAGACTCAGCCATTAAGGAGGGTCTGATTCATCAAGCCATTTGCAGGGCGAGGTGCAGGGCCAGTTGAAAGCAGACAAGTGTTGCGGGAGGCTCGCATTTCACCGTCCGCCGGTCTCTAGTGTGTACCCAGACACAGAATCAGCTGCAGAAATTGTGTTAAGCGCATCATCGCTGTCATTTCCAAAACGGGGATTCGCCGCTTTTGCATCGGAGACAAAAGACACAACAACTGAACTCAGACAGGAGACTCACAGACTTCCGCGTATCAGTGGCAACAACTTTTCGCACTTGTTGCGCGTCTCGACTCCACAATGCCGCGATCGTTTTTGATCAAGAAGAAGGAGCGGATGCCTCGGTGGGATCGGGACGACGCCTCCGCCGCGGTGTCGCCGCCGCCGCCGCCGCCGCTCTACGCCGTGACGGCGGCGGTGCCGATGCCGAGCCGACTGGAGCAGCTGGCGGCCATCGTGACCGGGTCACCGCTTCAGTACCTGCCGACGCCGACGGCGTTCCCAACGATGATGACACCGTTCAGCCCACTCGCTGTCAGTCTCGCCACTGGTGAGTACAAACATTTACTCGCAGATCGCAACAAACTTTCACGTGCCAAGGTCAGAATCGACTGTGAAAGTTGTCAGTTCACAGGGTTTCTTTGAGGGTTAGTAGGTTGTGCGTACGCTGGCATTATCCAGGCCAACTTCGTTTTATTTCGCCAAATAAATGACAGATTTGGTGCGCAGGCCGAAAAGAGAAGCCAGCCAAAATGAAATCACATCAAACTTGGAGTCAAGGCAGACATTTTGAACCTCTCGTTAGAAGTGGCCATGATTCAAGATGAAGCATGAGTCACTCATCCAGCAGGGAACGGGGTCTGTAAAGGGACTCAGTCACTTCACTCGTGAGGTGCTGACATCTGCCCAACTCCTCATCGATCATCGCTCCATTTGTCCGTGCGTGAAGCTGCGACCGCGTGTGATACGATGACTTATCCAGACAATTTGGTCCCACAAGAACACTCTCAACCAGGCACCATTTGCGCACCGTAGGTCGGAAGAGGCCCCGTGTGCTTGGTTGAAGTTAGATTTTGTCCAGCAGATCAAAAGGAAGGGATCGTGAGGTGTGCGAAAGGTACACCCGCATTGGTTCCTTGGCTTTGTAGTTGTCTGGCTTGCCTTTGTCTTCAGACAGTGAAACGCTTACACGATGTCCCAAGTTTGGTTTTACTGACTCTCCATCACTTCGCATCCTTTGAATGCTGAACCACACGTCACTGCAGCTGTTCCAGCTCAATATGTCGCTTGTTTTGTGGCTTTAGGACGCCCACAAATTGAAATCAAAACCACCATCGTTGAAACGTTTTCTCTCGTGCAGGTTTCCTGCCGGACACGACGTTATCTGCGGCCACGTCCATCGCGCCTCGCGCTGCGCACAGAGACTCTGACCGGCGCGACAGTCTGGGCAGCGACGTGACGAGCGACGCGACGAGCGAGGCCAGCTCCGGGTCCGGCGACGCCACGTCCACGCTGCCCGGGTCTCCCGCAGGCTCAGTCGTCAGTCACGACGGGAGCGAGGAGTCCAGGTCTCCCGTGAAGGCGGAGGCGGTTGAGATCAAGACTGAGACGAGCACCACGCATTACACCTACGAGAAGTTCTTTCAGACGGACGGCAGATCCAAGACGATCACAGACGTCGGAAACAAACAAAAAGCAAGGTACACGTGCAGCGAGTGTGGTAAGCAGTACGCCACATCCTCGAACCTGTCCAGGCACCGGCAAACTCACAGATCATTGGACAGTCAACAAGCTAAGAAGTGTCCTCACTGTAGCAAGGTTTATGTATCTATGCCAGCTCTCTCTATGCATATCCTTACTCATCAATTGAAACACCAGTGTACAATTTGTAATAAGAGTTTTTCAAGGCCTTGGCTCCTTCAAGGTCACATGAGATCCCATACAGGTGAGAAGCCTTATGGCTGTGCCCATTGTGGTAAGTCTTTTGCAGACAGGTCAAATCTGAGGGCTCATATGCAGACCCATTCCACTTTCAAACACTTTGAGTGTGAAAGGTGTCACAAGACCTTTGCTCTCAAGTCGTACCTCAATAAACACTACGAATCTGCCTGTATCAAAGATATAGAAGGTTCAAGTCAAACCATGGTATCAGCCTCGGTCAGTTCCTGAAGCATTCGGCTTCAAGGGAAGTCTAGTCATATTTTCGCAGAGATTCCAAACAAATATCCCAGCAGTATTAAAAACTGTTAACACAAAGCATGAGAGATTTGTTGTGTCTTTGTAGATTTTGTACATTGCATCATGCGAGATTGTCTTGCAGACGTATAACTATACAATTGTTTCCCAAAGAAAAATGTATTCTTTAAATTATTTTTCAACCAAATAATACATATCAAACCACTTGAACATTTGTACATCGACTGATAATTGTTGTTCATGTCCTGTTTTGTGTACAGCTTTTTGACACATGTATTCTCCTTTGTCGAAAATTCTCCATTCCAAAGACCAGTGCATTGACTTTTCAATGCCAAAAAAGAATCATAAACGATTTTTGTGAGTTATCTAGTCATTCAACAACCATGCATGTGCTAAAAAAACAACTTGTCCACAAATACTTGAACCTATAAAAAGTACTTGCCGTTTGAAAACCCGTCTTTCTTGCCTTGGAGTCAAGTCTTACTCTGGTCGGAAACAATTTGTTCACAGTTTTGCGACAAAGTCGCTTGGTCAAACGCAATACAAACGTTTTCTGTTTGTGACGTTTCTTTGATTTTATACGCTCGTGCTGTATTTGAGAGATGTGCATGTGCTTTAATGTTATGGTGTTGATTTTTGAATTTGTATTTTCAAATAAAAGAACAACATTGGACTGAATTTTGTCTTTTCCAGTCTGTTCGCACTGTGCTTTATCTCCTCCTGTATCTCTGTGACCACGAGTCCTTCTCAAACTGCACAACAGGGAGGCGAAAGTGAGCTTGAAGACAGTGAACAGTGGTTGGCTCATCGAATATTGTCAATTGTGGGAGAACACATTCGTGCTGTCTCAAAGTCCATCTTCATCTGCATGTGTTTTTTACTCACTCAAAAACGAAAAACTTTCACTAACGGAGGATAACTTTGCACTTTGAGCTGTGACACCAGTACGAGTATTTGTTGTGACTTTTGCACTCGAAGAACACAGAGATTAAACTCAGATTCAGATTATTTCCTCAAATATCCGCACCCAAAGTTAATCGCTTTTTGACAGTGCAGATAAACTGAATGGTGACATCAAAGGCGAGGATGAAGAATTGAACACCTGTTGTTTTAGTTGATGAGGACGTGAGGTATTCTGCAGATCTGCAGGACTTATGCACGATGGCAAAGTCTGCACAATTAACACGCCACGCTGGAAACAGAACAAACAATACTCGGCCCGGAGACCACCTGTTTGAACTCGGAAAGCCAACAAAGTCTCTGAGATTCTTCATTGTTTGCTTCTCTGGATTTGGCTACCAGTGCGACATTGAAAATGTGGAATTCTGATCAAAGCGCCGACGAAGCATTGAGGTTGCCAACTCCAACTTAGACCGATGGAAGTTCTCAAAGTCCTTGATTGAATGGCTTTGTGTTTCGTAAACCAGTCAGGACTTCTTGAAGCGCAAAACGTCTTGCAGCACCACTCACTGAGCGCTTTTTAAGGCAATGAATTCTTCCCAAGCACGGACCAACATTCGGGCACGCGTCGCTTTTCGCACGGAGTCTGGGTTAAACTCGCAACATCTGCTTTTTCTCTGAATTTAACCGACCTGGATTGTGATGCCACGGATGTCCAATTTCTCATACATGGCGCATGCACAAAAAGCCAGGCACGCGCCGCGCCACGCGCCCGGTGCATGTGTGTTACATTTGATATTGGAAGGGTCATTTAAAAACACAGCCGAGGGGAAGATTTCTCATGCATTCAACAGTTACCCCCTGCTCCCCAGGGAAACAAAGATTCATCGCGTGTTCTGATTTTGAATTTATCAATTAGCGTTAGAGTGATGAATCTCAAAGTTTATTGCCTCTGATCCAAGTCTGGAAATTTGGCTTTAAAATGCAAATTGCGAATGATGGTGAGGAGTGATCCGTCATGCACGAAATGAAATTTTGAAACCAAGCTATCTGAATCCCAAACTGCAGGATTGGTGCTTTCTCTTTGAGAAATGCAAACTTCTGCACGGACCGGGCTTGCAGAAAATTATCGGATGAATTGACATCCCCCCTTTTTGTGGTGTATGAGCGTAAAACTTTCCCAAACTGACTTCCTTTCCCGATGGAGAACTGGTCTTGTCTTTTATGAAAACTGCTTGAAAATAAGACACACCAACAAACGGGGACACACTTAGCTATTTCTCTTTCAATTGTTTTCTTGAGGTTTCTCATGCTGCCTTTTCTGCCAACACCTTGTTCATTTGTGTGTGTGTGTGTGTGTGTGTGTGTGTGTGTCTGTGTGTCTGTGTGTCTGTGTGTCTGTGTGTGTGTCTTTCTTTCTTTCTTTCTTTCTTTCTTTCTTTTTCTTCACTAATGTTTTGCTAAACTTGCACTAAGCACCATTTTGTGGCCACTTTGGTTTGGACCACAAATAGAGTTGGATTTTCGAAAACGCTCTTGAATGAGACAAGAGATTTTGAGCACCGCTCATCTGGACCTGTGCGTGGTGTTGGACGGTTGTCTCCTTGCATTGTTTCAGGAGGTGACACTAATCTGGTGTCACACGCCGCGGACATGATTCAGCTGCTGCTGAATGGACGCTGCGTGAGCGCGTCGCTCAAATCCAACCCGAGTGCATCGCTCATTTTTCCTCACCACCAAAAGTTCCGCAGTATGTATCTTGTGCCCAAAATTGCCATTTTCTCCAAAGATTGCTGGAATAAAAAAGTGCACAGATTTTGTGTCCAAATGCAAAAGAAGTTCACTTTGAAGACACTTTAACGCACATCCCGTCTTGAAGTCAATATGTTGAAAACAAATAATACTGCCCAACGAAGAACACCTCACTGATGGGGGTCCGCCCACATCACTTTCAGCAGCAAACTTTTACTTTGGTGTGAATGTCTCAACCTCCGTGTTTGGGTTGGCAAACTACCCAGTATGAAAAGCCAAACAGGAGTCGTGGCTCTGACCATTTGCCTCCAACAGTTGGTCCAGTGAAACCTAACAGGTGGGTGGAGGGCCTTTGTTCGCCGGAGCCTTTCATTCGCAGACCCTTTCTCCTCCGAACAATATGGAAAATCACTTCAGCCGTTTTGGCTATTTAAGGGAGGGCGGCAAGTATAATTACTGGCACTGTTTGGGAGAGGGGTCTGCGTTTGAAAGGAGCTTGCTTTCACGAATCTCCTTCAGCTGCTGGTCCTGGAAATTGGGGTTGGCCTATTGCATCACAAAACGACGATTGTCTGTGCAAATAATGATTGTGGGGACTCTTGCATGTGAAAACGCCAAAAGATGAGTGCCTGAACTTGCAGACCAACATTGGCTTTTTGTTCTCTGAGGGAGAGATTGAGACTGAGACCGAGGCTGAGGAGTAAATCTTGAGTCAAGTTGATGCAGTGGCGAGATTATGTCAATGATGTGTTCAGTTGTGCGATCAAACCAACACACTCATTCAGAAAACGAGATCAGCAGATCCTTCATCAGCGTCTTGAGATGAACGACTCACGTCTCACTTTCAAATCGGGTGAGAGAAAACAAATCTCCGACCTAGTTGCTAATTAACGCACATGTGCGGTAACAAAGAAACTTAAAGCACGGACACGCAGGGCAGGATTAGCGCTTTAATTGGAAGTAACTAATTGGCCTCCCCAGCAGGGCCGGTACCTTGATGGGTGCTTTGCCTGCAGGATCCCAGTCTCAACCCTGTAATTCTGTAATTTCAATCCTGTGTGGGGCTGTCGCACCATTTGTTGAATCTACGAGCGTGACATCACAGCGCCTGATGACGAGCGACCACGCACTGTTCCGTTTATGAGCCTCGGTTTGACATTGCACTGAAAAGCCGCGAAATGATCAGGCAGGATCGCTGCAACAGGTCAATTCCTCTTCGGGAGTATTTCGTTCTGCTGTGAATTTCTGCTCACGGCTTTCAACGCTCACCAGATCGTTTGGCACAAAAACTTGGAGCAACCGATAAGGACCCCTCTTTGACCACAAACAAACATGCGCAACAGCCAGGGCACAGCACAAGCCAAATCGTGTTGATGGGCCAACCCGAGTTGAAGCAAGTCATCAAAAAGACATCAAACAACAGAGATAACTTGAAACTTTTTTCACATTTTGGCATTTTCATGAAAAATTGACACTGGGTCGCGTGCTCCCGTGTCCTCACGGGTGGCTGCTTCAAACGCAGGGAACCCAAGCATGGACGACGCAACCCCACCTGCCCGAACTGTTCCCCTTCACCAGGCAAATTAGCATGTAACCAATATTTTCATTGCGGGGTGTCTGTCAAAAACAGATATTCAATCGAATTTTCACTGTCACTCGAGCGCGACGCTAAGTGCTTTGAAATTTATGGGGAACTCATCACCTGTTGACTTAATTGCTCTGTGTCGACTGTGCCGTGCCCATGTTCGGTCTTTCTTCATGCAGGAGTTTTTGAAATTTGAAGTTTGTTTTTGGCATGTTTCCTTCTGTTGCTACAAGCTGCAAAAAATAAACTTGGGAATGTACGACCAGAAGTGTCTGTCTGCGAAATTGTGCTTTTTGTCCTTTTGTCAATTGTAGAAGAGAAAAAATATATCGAGGGTACACATGTCTGAGGTCAGTCCACTCAACAAAGTTGGAGTCAATCCCGTTCTCTGTCTCATGAAGAGAACAGAGGACATTTCCTTTCCATTTCTCACATTTCTGCCACATTTCTCCCGTTTCGATGCTGCACGCAGCATTGTGAAGCATTTTCTTTTCACGAAGGGTTTTCATCACCGAACGCAAACGATCACCCAAGCACCTCGACCAAGTGACTGCTGAAACAAAGGTCCAAAACACCAAAATCAATCACTGCGCAAGTCCATCTCCTCGGAGTGACACGCCATTGTTAGTCGTTTCCTGGTCAGTGGAACCATCACGCGAAAACTCGATCGTCCCGGATCCCATCCATCAGGTCCCGTCCACTGTCTCTGACCACAATGCCTCAATTTGCCTGGTATTCTTGACTCTGACTCAGATTTATTACTTTTTGACAATCAGTCATAAAAATGAGTGGACAGCAACAGACGCAAGGGGGTGTTCACTGGAATAGGAACGGGAAATTGCTGCATTGAAAGTTCTAGTCTCTAATTTGCCGATGTGATGAAAAATCGTCGAACCCCAAGCCTCATTCTACGTCCGCCAGTGGAAAACATTTGATGCTTGGTTGTCCAGACTTGTGATCAAGTGTTTTGAAGAATCGAATGCTGTGGGCAATGCACAGGTCGTGGGCACACTCTCCGGCTAGTGTCACGATTGACTACCATTCATTGCCCCCCCCCCCACACACACACACACCGGATTCAGCGGGACGTTCTCTGACGTTCAAACTCAAATCGCATTAGAGAGTTTTAGATGCAGTACGTGAGAGGCTGTACACGCGGTCTGACGTCCGGTGGGATGCCACCGCACGTACCATGTCAATGTGCTGCAAGTTTGTTGTTTAGATGCCAAACGTGCGATGTACGATGTGGACGTGCGGTACAAGGTATTCCACATGGGAAAGCAGGAGTAGCGGGTGTTTTTACGTGTTGCTATGGGGTTCACACACTTTTCTTTGTAGACTGGAAGTTGCACCATCGAGACACTGACTTTCTGTTTTCATCACAAAAAGGTCAGTTTTGGTATATATTTAGCTAAATATACATCCAGTAATGCATCAGTTGTGTTGTAGTAGTATCATGGCACAAAATGACTGTGGTTTCGAGGAGTTTTAATCACAAGAATTCTCATTTCAAGCTGACTCGGAAAATGGTTCTGTTTGGGGTGTAGATCTAAGTAAGAAAAGATATGTAAATTGTCGCAAATCAATTCCACGTGGCATGTTCATTGGTCCTGGATGTAGATCTACATGCGTCATCCATTTTGCAGTGTTGGTGTAGGTCTACACGTCAGCGTGTTCATGTTCAACCCCCATCCCAGTCTACCCATGCAGCAACTCGACAGAATTTCAGGGGTGAGTGGTCGAAGGAGAGAGGGAGGGAGAGAGACAAAATAGTGACAGGCAGTCATCTACAAATGTGAGCAAGGATCGTTTGAAAAAAACTAGTTGAAGTCAGGCTTCTTGAACAAAATCACATCAGGCAGTCATCTCAAATATCAACTCGAGTTCAGTCTTCCAATTGCCTGCACAATTTGATGAGTTTTGTGGCGCTACATGAATTTTCACATTGGTGAGTGTGTGTGCCAAAGGTGATGTGAAACGTGGATGTGTTGGCACGTCACAAAAGTGACCATGTACTCATTTCCGTGTAATTGACCTCACTGATTCCAACTTTTGCATTGTCATGCAGGTTCACGTAATGTGGAGACGACGACGATGTGGTATATTGAAGAGCTTGTGTGCATTGCATTTGCACTTGTCCTGAGGTGGGTTGCGAAATGCAGGAGTAGCACCAGTGTCTTTTGGCCATGCGATAATACTGTGAATGCAATGCAGTGACTGCAGGAGTAGCAAACAAAATGATCTTTGTTTCTGTGTACAGTTGACTGTTATGTTTTTTTTTTTTTTGGTGTTCAGGTTTCAGTTGGTTGCGGTTGTGGGTTTGGTGAAATGTTCATGGTACGCCCGCTCTACAGCTTCCCAGAAGATGTGCGTGCCTTCACCGACATAGACAAGCTGAGGGCTGTGGTCGCCGGGTGTGGACTTGAGGTGAATGACAGCATGTGTGCTGATTGTCCGGCTATGTCATCAACCATGGCAGTACCGCATATTTTTGCTCATGTGTACGCTGGGCTAGAAATGCTCCAAAGAGGGCAGGAAGAGTGGCAAATGTGCCAAATTGTGTGCAATTTTGTGAAGGAGAATCAAGAAGAAATGAAGTGTGATACAGAGGAGTACTTTTCCTCTCTGCCTGGAAAGCAAACCGTGGCACATTACGTGTGGAGTTTGTCTCAAAATTTCCAGCAGCTTGATGCTGAACAAGTGTACTTGTTCGTGTGTGCCTGCAACAGTCACACAAGAGTACATTTCTTGAATTACATGTGGTCAACCATTGAACACAATTTGGTGCACTACATGGCATTAGATGTTGCTGTTGTTGGGGGTGCACTCATGCCATTGTGTTCAGTCAATCATGAAGCTGTATCTTGCATTGTCAGCAAAGTTTGATGGTTGATTGATCCAGAGGATGTGACAAGTGACAAGTGTTCTGATGGTGAACCTTCTGATGTTGAAACTGCGTTGGCTATGGACATGTCAGATTTTGAGCTAGACAAAACTGTGTGGGGGTAGCATGAGGACAAAATGTCACTGGATGACTTGACTGCTGCAAAGCAATGTACAAAGCTGTGCTATGTGTCAGTTCTAAGGTTGTCTGCGCACACTTGTCATCAATTGTCATCGCCAGCAATGGTAACAGTAGAGCATCTTCCAAGGTCAACCTTGAATCCCAGTGTGAAATTTCATGCTGCTGACAAAAGCAGGTTGGACCAGTTTCTGGGCAAAATTTTCAAAGGTTGTCATGATTGGACTCAATGTGTTGTTCCACGAGAGAAGCAGTCAGTTTCTGCAAGAATGCCGGGTTTCTTGTTCAGTAGACAGAGCAAACCATGGGCGAAGCCTTCAAAGTCGTCAACTCACCCAGGCACTGTGTTTCGTAGCTACAATGCAAGTAAGCCCATCCCGAAGCAGTTGGATGTTCAATTGCGAGTGAAACATGTTTCCCCTTAATGATCCTGCATGGATGGCACAGTCCACAAGTTCAGTTGCCTTGTTTGTAACAACTTTGTGGCTGACACACGGGCTATTGTGAAGTGTCACATTGAAAGCATGCACAAGATGTTCACATGCAAAAATGCACACTGTGTTGTGGGTTTTTGGACTGAAAAGGGAAGGGAAGTGCATACTGCGGTGCACATTCAGAAGAGTCGAGCCTGTCCACGTTGTTCCCAGGTGTTTTCACATTGATTTGCACTGGAACGCCACATGGTGAGTCATGCAACTGCCCGAAAGCATCGTTGCCAACAATGTGGGCACAAATATTTCAGACCGCAAGACCTCAAAGAACATCTTGTCACTGCCCACAATGCTCTGACATTTCACTGTGATGTATGCGACTATGTTGGTCAGACAACATGCGCTGGTGCATGAGCTTCCCAAACTAAAATGTGGCAAGTGCAGTGCGACGTTCCGCTGGCGCTCACAACAGGCAGCACATAGTTGCAAGTAACTGTTTGTTGCTACTCCTGCAGTCATTCAAGAAAATGTTTATTGGGCATGCCTTGCTCTTCGATATCTGTCTCATTGTGTTCTTGCTACTACTGCAGTCAATGACGATTTTGTCCTTTATTCTTGATGTTATGACAGGTGCTTATGTCAACTTGACATTGATGTATTTGTAGATGCTGGGTGTCATTCATGAAAACGTTTGCCTTCCGGAGTTTCCAAACATTTGGCCTTATAATACAGAGAATTTATATAATGCTGCACTTGGCACAAAACTTCTCATGTCCAACAAGCTTGTGAAGAAAGCAAAAAGAAGTGTTTTTCATGTTGTGTCTGTTGGGCTGAGAGATGGTGAAGCAGTTGTACAATGGGAAGTGTGCATTGACAACATTCGGGTGCGCATGAGGCAGCATGAGAAGGCCCAAGATATGTTGCAAAAAAACATGTATCAACATGAAGCTGGTCACATGAATGGAAATGTTTGATGGGAATAAAAAGGTCATTTATTTATTCTGTCATATATTTGTTTGTCTTTCTAGTTATGACAAGTGTGGATGCTTTCGAATACTTCGCCAATCTGTTGCTCACAAATCTGGTCAGCATGGACGAGTTGCTGATGCTGATGATGGCACACACAGCTGACCAGCTTGCGCAAGAGAAGCCGTATGAAAGTTATGAACATTTCGACCTTGATAAATACAACGATGAACAGTACAAACATTTGTTTCATTTTGACAAAGATGCACTTGTTGAACTGTGTGAATTGCTGGCTTTGCCTGATGAGTACGTTGGTCACAATGGAATTGTGTGGCACCCTTTGGAAGGGACCTGTATGCTGCTTCGTCGTCTGTGTTACCCCGGGCGTCTTGTTGACCTTCAGCCTTACTTTGGACAGAGTCCTGAAGATTGTTCTGTTATTGTGAACAACATGCTCAGTGATGTACATCACAGGTTTGCTCATTTGTTATCCAGTGTGGACCAACCGTGGATGAATCTCGAAGCCTATTGCAAATCAATTGTAAAGAAAGGGGCACTAGTGAACAATGTTTTTGGATTCATTGATGGCACTCTCAGGCAAATCTGCAGACCTGGTGTGAGACAAAAAGAAATGTTCAGTGGCCACAAGTGCCATCATGGCCTCAAATTCCAACACATAATGCTCCCAAATGGACTTGTGTGTCACTCATACAGGCCTTATCCAGGCAGTTGGCACAATGCTTCAATGTATGGTGTGAGTCGCGTGGACAGGCAACTGTCAAAACTGAAAGGTTCAGATGGCAGACAGCTGGCCATTTACAGTGATGCAGCTTATCCACTGCGACCATAGATGTTTGCACCATTCCCTGAACACGCAGGTGGATTCGATGCTGAAAAAGCAGATTTCAACCACTGCATGAGTCCCATCAGATTAGCTGTGGAATGGGGCTTTGCAAAGCTGACCACCTATTTTGCATTTACGAATTTTTACTCCAATCTCAAGCTGCATCTGCAGCCCATCGGACAGTACTTTCAGGTTGCAACACTGCTGGCAAACTGCCACACCTGAGTGTATGGCTCACAAGTTGCATCCTACTTCAGTCTGACCCCTCCCCCTCTCGACCTGTAGCATATTAGCACATCTGTGGTGTCTTGTTACTTTTTGTCTGTTGTCTTTTGTCACAGAGAGCAATTGCCTTGTTGCGTTTCTTTCTTCACCCTGCAGAGCAGGAGTCAGACAAAGTCTGAATGTTACATTTGAAAGATTTATTTCACTGTTGCGAGAACAAACATTGAACATGGAATGTTTGTCAAGAAAAGTCAGCAAAAAATAAATGTCACAATTACTCACTGAAGTCTGAAAAAGTGGCATCAGAAATATTTGCGATCATGGAAGAATTGGTAATCGCATTGCTACAACTGGCAAGAATAAACACTGGTGACTGCGAAGGAGGCAGAGTGCGATCAGGGTCAGAATCTGTCAACTCACATGGAAGGTCACTGCTGTTTGAATCAGTGTCCCATTCACGCAAAATTTAGTACACTGATTTGCGCGTGGTCACGCAAAGAACTGCATCGTCACTCATGACCATACCAAGCTGCAAAAAAAAACTTCCTACAGTGACTGCAGGAGTACAAAATTATAATTCACTGGCATCCAAGACACGTTTGTGTGCACCCAAAGTGAACACACGATCAGTGTTGTCCGCTGCAAAGTAGTGCAGCGGCTCAACAATAACTTTTGGTCCCTCTTGCAAACAGGCATACTGACGTGCCCCTTGTTGTTGCTGTTGTTGCTGTTGCTGCTGCTCATGCAACTTCTGTTCACACTCCCATTTCTCACACTCAAACTTGAATTGGTCCTCTTCAAGTTTGACCTTCCTTTCCTCCAGTGCAATCTCTCAAAGTTTTGCTTCACGCAGAGTCTCATTGAGAAATTCAAAATTGCCAGCGGCACTTCTGCGATTCCCTGTGATGAATGGCATGTCCTGAGCCAATGAGCACAGGAACAGGAATATACACAGTCACACTTGGATAAAGTGTGCACAAATACCCACTTTTCTTGGGTGGTTCCCTGTCGCGATCACCTCTCTCCGGGACAGCATGCTCATCGTTGCTTGGCCCTGGTTCAGCATCACTCATATCACTCTCTTCTCCCACAAGCATGTCTTCCTCCATTCTGGCTATCACTGTAAAACATGAACACCGACAGTCCCCCCCACAAGCATGAACACCGACAGTCCCCACCACAAGCAAACAGTCACAAGAATAAATATTAATTTCTGACAGCTGAATTGCACACCAGCTTTGGAAGCTCAAATTGCGACCAGACGTAAATCTGCCTGCTTCTTTCTTGTGGTGGTCTCAGTTTTCTTGGCTGCAGCCAATGCACGCGCTCGTTCGTCAGCGTCCTTCTTCTGATCAGCTATGTCTTGCAGCAGTTTCACCTTGGCTTTGTATTGCTCATCTGTGCCCGACCTGTTTGCATTACTCAGATGTTGTATCAACAAAACCATCAAACAGACAGTCCTGCTCTTTGATATGAACTGTTTCCAACAAGCAATCAACATAAATTGGACTTGCTTCTTCAGCTGTGCTGTGTTTTCTTCGGCATGATGCTTGAGCAAAGTTGTCATGTGTTCTTTGAGAGTCCTCTCCCCAATGTCAGGATTGTCAGGTCTCAAAAGCCTGATAGCCACGTTAACATTTTCTGTCACGGAAGGCCATTTTTCCAGATATTGATATGGATTTTGACTTGTCACTTCACGTAGCAGAGCCAAATCCATTGTCAGATAGAAATACACAACCTGCAACAACGATGTCACAAGCCTCTGTCACTACTCCTGCACTCAAAATTTGTTCGGAAAAGGTCCAGGATTCTAACACACATCATACATTGGTGCCACAGTCATGAATGCAGGAGTAGTGACAAAAAACAAAAAACAAACTGACTTTTGTTGACACTTGACAAACATGTCACGCCCGCATGTGATCCTGCTGAAGCAGCTGCCCAAACATGACTTTTTAAATTCTCATTTTCAGGCACTTCTACCTTTCACAGCAACACAAAATTCCGCCTACACACGCCTTACACATTCACCCTTCACACTACAACTTTGCAGCTCACCATTTTGCCTTTGTTTGTCCACAAAACTATGATGTAAACAGACAACATCCTGCAGCTGCTTCGTGCATTTTTCTGCCCGGTGCCGACTGTCTAGACGGTGGGTGACATCAGAGTTTTGTGTGTAAACACCCCTGGATGTCCCACCGGGCGTACTACCGCACGTCGCACGTGTTGCACCTAAAGGTCTCTAGTCACTCGAAAACATTTTTTGACCAAGAATAAGTACGAAGAGAGTCATAAACGTCAAAGAACTCTCAGTCTATCTTTTGCCCTTCAACTCAAAGACAGCTCTTCAGTCCAAGTGAGAGAATCACGGGGGTTAATAATCCGATTTCCCTTCCTCAACAAACCTGCTGGGAAAACGTAAATCGCTTTATCAATAGTCGCGGTGTTTGGATAGGGGTATGGAAGTGTCAACCGCTGTTTGCTGGAGTTAACGAATGAGGTTTCGGATAATGAAGACACAAAAGTTGGATACATCAACTTGACACGCAGTTCAATATTGTGAAACGGACAACAAAAAGGGGAGAAAGCCGAATACAAAGGAAGGGCAGATCTCGAGAAATGCAAAACCGCCCATTTTTCAAAGCAGGGGTGAATTAACACCGTAAAAAATATTCTGCAGAAAGTTTCAGAAATTCCAAAAGTGCGTCTTCTTTCTGGGTACGGAGGTGACCTTTGTTCTAATGGGACCCTGACCAGAAAATCGAAACAAAAGTTGGGGTACGTCTTTTTCTTGGGTGCCACCTTGCATTGATGTTTCGGGTATCACCATCTGGATTGAAAAACAGCCAAAATCTCTCAACGAAAAAGACCATTCAGTAATTTGCAAGCATATCAGTGTGTCTGCTCCGCCGAGTCTTTTTCAGACAGTTAGTTTCACAGCGTGGCCGGGGCAGCTGATGGTACAGAATGCGGCGTCGTTCCTGTGGTATCGGGACAGGTGCTGCCTCACTCACTTCCCCGTCACTAATGCATCATTGGAGGTTCCGAATTTCATAATCATAATCGTCTTGTAAACCTGAACAAGCAATCCCAAACGAGGACAAAACAGCGTGTCAACTTGTCTTCTTGCCCGCAAACTCGGGCGAAAACGTTGCCCGAAATTCCATCAAAAGTTGTCCAGAATAGCGAAAACAACAGCATCAAGTCAGTGGGTGACACTTCCAAAAGACCTCTGGTCAGTTTGTTTTGTGGTGTCCTTTCCTGCGTGACACACTCTGGCAACTTCAGGACCCGAACTCAGATCGTAGATGGCGTGGTGTTGTGTCGTTTAGAAACGGGTTATCTGTGCAGAACAATATTGACCAAGCACTTCACTCCACAAGAACATCACTGGCGTCGGATCTTTCTTCACAAAAAGCCGCACTTGGCAGGTCTCCGCTGCTTGCATGTCTTGCCTCTTCAGCCCGTCTTTGCGCAGCAATGCGGAGATCCTGTCTCAGGAAGAGCCGTTCGTTCTGTTCTGTTTGACAACTGTAGCTCGACCAACAGCTTCCTGTGGATATTTTTCTCCATGTTGGGGAGCGGCCTGAGGGCAGGCAGGTTCACTGACCAGGTTGCCAAGATAAATTGCAACACTTCATCACCACTCTACTGGACACAGAAACAAAAATAGATCGGATTGTGATGTGAAACAAACACTGTGGGGGTGAGGAAACATTCAAACATTGGAAGTTTTTGTGATTAAAAATGTCAAAAGTTTCACTCACGCGCATAAATTGTGAAGAGATCTGAAGTTTCAAAGAATGGGAAGAGTCTTCACCAAAGCACTGCCGCGAACATGGCACCTGGGTGCGAGTCAAGTTACAACTCCGAATACACATTTTCCCAACAGAAATTTGAAACTGATGATTTAGCATCGACATTCAATGCATTTTTACGAGTAGCGGTCCTCGGGTTGAGTAATTTCAGACAAAGCCGCCCGTAGTGCGCGCCGCCACCTGTCCCACCACGTCTGGAGCAATCAACAGGAAATATGGATTTGTGTGCGAAGTGGAAACAGTTCCCGTTGACAAAATTAACAATTCTCGTGGTGCGTGACCGAACCACAGAGCGATCGTGGGTAAACTATCGCCTGTTGGACTCGCGTTTGAAACCTATGTGAACGCGTGTTTGTTTGCCGCAACACTGTGAAAAAACTGTTTCAGGTTTTGTTTTGTTGTTGGAAGGAAAGTTTGTGTCACGCGTGTTCTCGAAAAAAAAATTGTCAACGTCTGACATTTCATGTGGGAAGCTCTCTGGCCGAAAACTCGAGTGCAGCTTTGAACGCAAAGTCGCTGCAAGTGTTTCGTCCTCCTGAGCACACAGTTGCCAGTTGCACTTTTCTCACCTTTCTCTTGTAGGGGCGGAGGTTTTGCATAATGAACTGCACGCATGTCCCTGCGTCAAAGACAACGAACAATGGCGAGACTCGGGCTTAAGTGCTCGTCTTGACTTTGTTCCAAACAAAAGACACAAAGGGCAACCACGAAAAGTTGGTGTGGCCGAGTGATTGCGATGTGTGTATGACAGGACTGAAATTCGGAAACAGATTTGAACAGATTAACCTGGATGTCCAACGGGACTCGGGTCAATGTCTTCACTTCGTGGGGTGGAAACCAAGGCAAAACTGCTGCAGTGCAGATGTAATCTTTGACTGGACAAGTGGGAGGGGTGGAGAAGTTCAAAGGACCGAGGCTCAAACGGACAGCCCCGCGGATATTTCCATTGTCGACTGACCATCTGGACTCGGGCGCTGATCTCTGGTCCGCTTGTCCAGCGGTTGATGTCCACTTGAGAGACACGAATATGGACTTGTGTCCGTGCATTATTAGAATGTCGTTAAGCTGGAGCAGATTCGTTGACAACACGCATTTTATATTCTTGCAGCAATGAATCCTTCTTGAGTCATTTCTTTCAACGTTGTCTTCGATTTCTATTTCGTCAATGAGAAACTGTCCAGAGAAGGATTGAGAAAGTTTGTCACTTGTTGGTGACAGGCTCGTCTGTCTGTCATCGTTTCTTTGCACCGTGTAATAATTGATCAATCCCGAGTTCTGTTTGAATCCAGTAAACACAAGTGAATTATTAAAGAAGAGAAAAGAACAGGTGACTAGTGTGTTTCTTTCAACAAGTGTGACTCACTGTACCGACCCATTCCTTGCGCAAAGTGACATTGATTTTGCAGTCCTCACAGAGCACGTTGCGTTTGCCGTGCATGGAAAGTCAGCTCATCTTACATTGAACTCATTATCTGCAAATTTCGTCTTGGCTCTGAGTTCTCACTGTGCTTCAAGGACAACGGTCCCTGCACTTTTGCAATGGTTTTGGACTGAGCAGTCCGCCAACGGAAGTGAAATTGAAGTGACAACCGCTTAAGCCCTTGTTGCTTTGTGAAAAATGCCAATGTCCTGCATTTTGTTGAAAGCGACATGTTGTGAACACAGACAAATTACGCCAACGATTGTTGCAGAATATATCTCGCACCTTTGTTGATTTACGAAAAGATAAAAATGAAAACAAGAATCTGCTTCCGTGAGAGTTCATGCGGCCTGAAGATAGATGCTGCGCTGTCGGCCCGACGTTCCACTGGGCTGCGTTTCAGGAAGCCAGGTCTGTTTGACAACTGTAGCTCGACCAACAGCTTCCTCTGCATATATTTCTCGGCGCAGAGTGTGGCCGCAGGCCAGATTGGCTGACCAGTTAGTTTTCACCGCAAAACTGCCACCCGAAAGTAGTTTTCAGCTCACTTGACGGTGAACATGTGAACAACGAGAGTTAATATGACGACATATAACGGACAGGGAGGAGAGATGGAAAGAAACTGACACAGGAGAGAGAGAGAGAGAGAGAGAGAGAGAGAGGGAGAGAGAGAGAGAGAGAGAGAGAGAGAGAGAGAGAGAGAGAGCAATAAAGGTGTCTGAAAACTTTTTCTGTCGCGTTTTCTCCAAAACCACAATCTGTATTGTACCTTTCTAATTTTGAACACACTTCACAGTGCAAGAAAAGCTCCTTTCATCCGGCTCTCAGAAGACTCTTCTCCAGTTGACAATCCAATAGTTAGCGCAATGAATAGTGAGGCCAGCGAGGCATAAACTATCAAGGCAAATGACATAGTTAATCCTTAATTTAGCATGCATCCAAGTGCAATCAACAGGCGACGGCGAAGCTGCTTCAATGCACTCTAATTACGAGAGAGTGCTCCATCAAAAGGAATTCTGACATCTGAAACTGCAGGCCTCCAATCTGATTGTCAGCCGCATGTGACTCGGACGTAATAATCACAGTCTTTAGCAAAACAGGCCTCGCGTCTTTCTTTTCCCTTCTGTGCGTCCAATTTGAGGAGCTTCGTGAAGAGAAGGGATGCGAGCTAGCGTTCATTAACGTGGTTCAGCCCGCATCCAAAAGAAACAACTTGCAGTGGGTTGTTTCACGAGTTTGAAACCAAATGCTGGCCCATGGTGAACTCCTTCTGGTGCTGTTGAGAAGTGTTGAGACTCCCCCCGGCTGCTTCAGACATCAGCAGCTCGAACAACCTGAAAGTCTGGGCTGGCCGATCTGGAACTTTTTCAAGCCGGTTGCAAAGTCTTTTCTTGTGATCAAGTGTTGTGGAACTGTTGTTGCTTTTTTTCTTGTCTTTTGAAGCACATCTCTGGTTCCCTTGATGCTTTTGCCAAAGAACTGGGAGAAAGGGCCAAAATTGTCACCAAAAAGACGGCCAAATTGTTTACGGTTTCACGAATGCCTGAAAGGACTCTGTCACACCAACCAGAAAAACCCTGTGGAAATAGATCAAGAGGTGATTAAATAGAGTAGTTCTCTTGGCACAGAACAAATGAACTGACAAACAGTCAGGCTGAACCACTCGCAGGCAACCAATCTTCCGAACGACTCCCCCAGGACCGGATTCAGGCAAGTCTGCAGGAGCCTTTTCCAGACGTGCGAGCGAGCGGAGCCTTTTGAACAGAGATTTCGCTCTTGAATTCAGCGAAATAACGAACCCACAAAATGGAAGGGACCTGTGCGTGAAAATCCCATTGATGTTGGTCTCGGATGTTCTGCTGGTGGAGAACACTTGTACATTCGGTGAAAGAAACGTCGTTTCTGCGCGTTGCGTTTTCCCTTCGGCTGATCAAATCATCTCTTTTCAAATGAAAGAAAAACACACCACGGATTGACGCTCCCCACCTGAGTTGTCCGCACGTTTTCCACCTTTCAGTCACAGTCAACAAATTGACTACCAGTGTTCCTGCACAAATAACAGCTTGTTTGCGCCACAAAAAATCGCTGACAGAAAACTTTGAATGATTGAAGTCAGAGAGAACCAATCAATTGGCTTATTTAAGCATGGAAATCAAGGAGATGAGACCCAAACATGGAACACTGGTTTCCGTGCTGTCCTGGGATTGGCTGAGTTCTGCAGTGAAGATGAAGTGATAAGAGATCCACAGTAGCTGATTCCAAACAAAACGTCAAATTAGAAACGGAGTTCTTCCAGTTGTCAATCTCTTTTTGTGTTGGTGGGGTGGAGATAAAGCAGATTCAATTGAAATTATTGAGGAAACCAGAAGAGAAGCAGGAAAACAGCAGTTGCAGAGCAGTGTCTGTCTTGAGTTTGTTTGTTCTGTGCCACGAACATTTCACAGGACAGTTAAGGAACCAGTCGTTCAACGCAGAGGACCACAGTTTCAAAGTCTGATCCAAAGAGAGGTCCACGACATGCCGCGATCTTTCCTGGTGAAAAAGAAAGAGAAAGGAAAGGGAGCTGACAAGTGTGAGGAACAGACAGAGGAGCGGCAAGACACAGAACTGAACGAGACGTTCCAGAACCAGGTCCCACCAGATGTTCTGCAGTCTCTAAGAACTCTGCAGAGCCAAGCAGATTTCCCGCTGTGCCTTCCACAACCAGATCTTTCATTTCTACCGAAGACACCGCCGCATCAACACTGTAAGTACAAAATTTTGAAAACAAGAATCAATCAAACCGCCCCATGTCTTCAAACATTGTCTTGAAACACAACCGCAACACAACAATCGAACCAAGACAGGACAGACGTATGAACAAGAACTTCCAGGTTTGTACGGGTTTCCTCTTTGCTGCCATGATGCAGCTTTTCTTGTTCCAGATGCCTGTCACAGCTTTCGGTCTCCAGCGTTCGGCAGCGAACTGCAGCATTGTAACCAGGTCTTCACGCCCAGGCTCCGCACGCAACAGGTCACTCCATTCACCATCGAAGCTCTCGCCAAGTCGTCTCGCCAAGAGACGAACGAACCTGCCCGTTCTGTAGGAGCTGACCCGACCAGTGGACCTCGGCACCAAACCGTCACATCGAGTTCTCGGGCTCTCCTGTCACTGAATGAAGCGATTCCACAGCTGGGCGAAGGAGCCAACAGAACTGTGTCCTACACGTACGACGCGTTTTTTGTTGCTGACGGGAGGTCGAAAAGGCGCAAAGAGCATTGGTGCTACACAGCCTCAAAACCCCAGTATGTCTGCAATGAGTGTGGAAAGCAGTATGCAACGTCCTCAAACTTATCTAGGCACAAACAAACCCACAGATCGTTGGACAGTCAACAAGCAAAGCAATGTCCATACTGTGAGAAAAGATATGTATCTATGCCAGCTTTATCTATGCACATTTTAACACATGAATTAAAGCATAAATGCTTAGTTTGTGGAAAATATTTCTCAAGGCCTTGGCTCCTTCAGGGTCATATGAGATCCCACACAGGTGAGAAGCCTTATGGCTGTGCCCATTGTGGAAAAGCATTTGCAGACAGGTCAAATCTGAGGGCTCATATGCAGACCCATTCCACATTGAAACACTTTGAGTGTGAAAGGTGTCACAAGACCTTTGCTCTGAAATCCTATTTGAACAAACATTTTGAATCTGCGTGTGTCAAGGAAGAAACTTTTGGGACAGATGTAGCACTGCAGTATGCAGTTACACCCTGATGCCCACCACAGGGCAGCCATGTTCTTTTGTTGCCTACATTCTTGCTCAATGATTGCGAACCAAGTTTGCAGTGGCGTGTGCATTTTCTTCGTTTTAAAATGTTCACGCTTCTTTACGTTCACAATTTTGACTGTGAATTGAAAAACATGCAGTGAAGCGAATAAAAGACAGTCAAAGAACTTCATGATGGTTGTGGACTTTTTTGCGGTCTGTCCACTGTTTGCGGAGTCTTCCAGCAGATGCTCGTGACAATTTGTACTGAACAAACAGAACAACGTCATTGTGCGACCAGTTCCTCACGGTCAGCACCACAAGGCGCCAAGGCAAAATTTTCAGGACAAATGGACAGTAGAGATCCGCATAAAAACGAACCTGAAATTGAAAATTTATTTGCTGACGATTTGTTGGTACAATTGTGCTCGTGCGGCGATCTACAAAATCATTGCCCTTCTACATTTGCGACACCCGGCAAGAAAAGATACAACTCAACAGTGTGAATCTTTGAGCAACAAATATTTTCCAAAACTTTTGCATTTACATTGCATTTGAAAGGAAAATGTTTCGTCCAGAGTTTGAAACTGTAGCAACCTGCCTCTGGGTGTTTGTTGTTTCCGTTTCACCGCTGGAAGTGGCTGTCAATAATTCAAAGGAACATTGTTCAAATCGAATGAATATCGTCATTTTCATGTTGTGTATTAGCTTGTTCGTAGCAAGATAAGTTGAATTGCGAACAACGACACAATAACTAAGGTGCATGGCCTGACAACAATGGTGGACCCACGCGGTGTTCTGACCACACGTAACTGGCAGCAACAGTTGTTGCCGGATTCAGCATTTCTGTTCCAATGAGCATCACTCGGACCATTCCCGTACGTTCCAAGGTCAAAACTGGTGAGCTGTGGGATGTTTCGTACCCTTGAAAGACCTCCAACCTGGAGGTCCCCCCAACCTCCAATCTCCAGTTTACTGCAGCATTGCTGCAGTGTCAAAATGACGCTTACACACATGCCGTGCAGATTTGCAAAGTTGAAAACCTTCAAGCTGGGTGCGTCCCGTTTTGATGCGTCTTCAGCCCGGTTCTGGATCCACCGGTTGGATGCAATCAACAGTGGCGGCAGCGCAGCTCCACGTCACGCCGCCGCGTTGTCCCCGCCACTACAGGTGGCCTCCCAATCTGAAGGTAATAAACGCATCCATAATTGATAACTAATTACAATGATCACTCACATCAAAGCTGCATCGTATGTTCGAAACAAGATGGTCGAACTAAAAATGCCGGCGGTTATTTTCTTGTCCATTACACTGACCAGTGGCAGACTTGTTTTCGTTTTGTGACACCTTGAATAGATGGTTCCCGGCAATTTCCCGTCTCCCGGGCAGATTCTATTCAGATGCGAGAGTCTTGATAACGGTGGTCTCGTTCATCGTGCTGTCCACCAAAGCCAATTTTTGTACCAACAATGGGTGTGCAGCAACAGTTCCTCGCAACCGAAAAAGGAACCCAAATCAACACTGGGCCAGCGGATTCGAACATAGAACTTAGTTTCGTTCAAACCTGACGATCGTACCGCTAATGCAGTGAGGATACTGTGTTCCGGAGTCCACCAGTTGTGTTTCGTTGAAAAACAAAACGAAAACCCATCAAACAACAAAACATTCCAAAAAATTATCTGCGCCACTTGGTTGAAGAATGACGCACAAAGTTTTTCGTGATCATTCTGAAGTTTAATGAGACCCCACTCTGTGAATTAATCTACAGGTTCTTGAATTTTTAAGCACTTGATTTCCCAATATCGAAAAGCAACCGGTGGTCTTTGGCAAAATGGCCCTTTTCAGTTGTCAATAAAATGTGCATTGAGCGTAACTTGTTTGTGACAATTGGGCACAAGGCATGTTCACTTTTTCCTGTGAATGTACTGACACATCGGTGAGTATTGTGGGAGAAAACAAGAGATGATCGGACAACTATGTATTGACAGTGCAAATGAAGTATCGTCCCTGCCTTCAAAGGAAGTTGACGGGACAATCATTGCATGTGCAGGAGCTTCGTGTGTTGATGTTCTGACAACAAAACAGCCGAAATTCCACAGGAACAGCTAAAACATCTACGATCGAGCCCTTTGTCAAGAAAGGAGAAAATTGGCAAACATGAGGTTGTACTCTGCTTGGGTGGTTGATTTCAAACGATTTTGCCTCAAGGAAGAACAATTTGAGCTAATATGGCACGAACGTTCTCAGGCAAAGTCAATAGTGAGAAGAAGGGGAACCACAGGTTGATTCTCGGGGGCACAAAGACCGCCAAACACGGCACAAAGAACCACCACAAATATCCTTTTGCAAATGCAGGCCTTCAAGACGATGACGTCAAGTTTTGTACGAGCAAAAACGATTTGAGGAAAACAAAACAAGCCACCACCAACGACGACGCTTGCAGAAACATTACCCATGTTTCTCGACTTTTGTGCTTTTCCAAAAAGGCAAACAAATTTGAAACTCCCCACCATCCCAGCTTTCCAGCCTATCAAATTTCAGAACAAAGAGCAATGCTTCACAAATGAAGAATAAAAAGATCCCAATCCCGTCAGCAAATGGGTTGGAAGGGGCAAATCTCGCACTAAGCTCGGAGACTCATCGCCAGCAGACAATGACACACTTGTGCGAGCATACGTTCGCTCCATGGTGAGAGCAGTCCGGCGGAAGTAACAGGCTCAGCTGATGGGGAGTGGCACAAACAATGGAGTTCCCAGTCCCGAGGGGAAGTTTACATTTCAGGTTCGGGTGATAACTTCAGGATTCTTGCTAACACACAAAATATTTTGGATGGTACTCTGAGAAGCATGGTCAGAAATTTTTGCAGACCAAAAAGCCGGCAGGACGCATTTTGTGCTGTCATGACTTTGCGTTTCGATGAAGTTTTTCTTGCCAACAGTTGCATGACTTGGGACCCAAATTGCCAGGGATCGATTGGAACTTGGCGACTTTTTCAATTTGGTGTGATTCCCGAAAGTGTATTCCTTTTTACTGCAGGAACTTTTTTGCATTGAGTAGATTATCAAATCCTCACTGATTTCTCCTCTGTTAGCAACTCTAATCAAACAGAACGAAGAAAATGTCACGACAAAGTGATGCCCCTGTTGCATGTCGATCTCACCTTTCTTTGTTCACCTGGCGAATGAGTCCTTTGAAGTTCGCCGACTTCCCACTGATCAAAAGCTGCGCGACACCTTTCGGGCGCACCGAGCGCCACTCGACACTTGTGGCCCAGCTCAGGGACCACAGTGCGAACTATTACTGATTCATCCCGTGCACACGCTGCCACGCACGGAACGTTCCGTGCGAACACTTTCTCGCTCTTGGGGACAAAAAAGAGTCGAATGTGTAAAATTCTGAAGACCTTAGTTTCCTGTCTTTGAAAATTTATGTCTGGTTTCCTGTCATCCTTGCACGACAAGCGAACAGGAAAACAAACACTTAATTTGGAAAACGAGCACTTGTTTTGTTCCCCTTTCCAATGGTTACCTGGTTATCTTGGCTGAGACACAGGGCTGTCAATGAACTAAATCCTCGCAGTTGGCATAAGCGACGGTAATTTGCGGTGCATCACAAAATTGATCTTCCAGCTCAATCACCAAATTGCTCGCGACCTCCTGTGGTGCCTTTTTTGCTTTCCCTGCTCAAACATTCAACAAGGTTCTTGGCACTTCCATTCAATGAGATCAACAAATCTTCAATGCCCGAACACAGAGAAAAATGTCCAAAAAGAGGGACGAACGGCCTGGAAACAAGAGCGAGTCCACGCGAATAGCATTTTGGTGTGACTTTGTAAAAACGAGAACATTGACCCGTACATGCAGGACCTTCACGGCGTGAGTCGTCGTGCGAATCAGAATCTGAGTGAAAGGCACCAGTTTTCGAGACATTTTCTCAAGGATTTTGGCAAGTCCCAAAGTGGCCAAGTTCGAATAACACCTGTCTGACAACTGACTTCGTGTGAAAGAACAAGCATCCTTTCGATCTCCTTTGCGGTTCAAATGACATTCGCCAGCTTGACAGTCAACATACGCGAACCGTCTAGAAAAATGCTGGTTTCAGCTCAAAAACTCGATGCGCACAAAAGCCCATGTCTCCGATAGAGGCATCTTGCTCGAAGAACATTGTTGAATTTCAGCGGTTCGAGAAATGTAAAGTGTCAAATGAACGTTTTGCACACTTGAACAACTGAACAGAATGACTCCGTCGCTCACGGCTATGCTCATCTGAAGCGACGACATTCGAAAGAATCCCGAGCACACAGACATCATACCTTAAATAATTTGTCAACGACAAATTAGGTTTTGAATTTTTCATAAGCGAACACACTGCAGCAGTCTTTGTTGTCCGTAATGTCTGCAAAAGGCAGGAAAACTAATTACAAAAATTACCCCACTTGTGGAATCGAAACATAATAAAATTTGATAAATAAATTACATTTGTCTGGTTTGAAGCTGAATCACATTCAACAACACTTTCAAATTGATGATTTTTTTTCGTAGCATTTCATACTTAAAAGGTGCATTCCTGAGCTCAGGGAACAATTCTGGTGAACGCCAGCCGGGAAATGCGATGTCTCTTTTGGGAGTAAAGTCAGCAAATGTTCGATCTCCTTTGGGGATGCGTGAGGAATCAATTTTTCGAGCATTGCACCAAGTCCCCTCGTAGCAAACAGATGTTCAGATATCCAGAATCGTACAGGGCTGCAAGGTACAAGGCGATTTCTTTTTGCGATATTGACAGACAAGCATCGTGATGTGCACCATGTGCACAACCTGGAGGCTGTTGATTCGAATTTGCACAACAAGTTGGCGCAACATTGACAAATCTGCGAACGTTTTCACAGGAGTGTCCCCCCGATCAACGCTGAGTCGCCAGGAGACGTCATGAAGCCTCGAATAGGTGCGTGGAGCTGACACGCACATCAAGCATTCGGGAAAAGCTCACAAATAGAAACGCACAAATGTTTGCTTTGACATCAATGACGAGAAGTTCAAACAGACCAGGTGAGATTTCTTCCAAGTCCAAAAATTGGCGACTGAAATTAGTGTAAGGAAATCCACAAACGATGCGGAGTTGGCTTTTCTTTCTTTGTTTCATGTCCATAAATATAATTTGAGGCAAACACCTTTTTTTTGCGTGCACTGAGAGGCCTTTATTTCGAGACAACCTTTCAAAACGACGACATTCCATTCTTGGATTCGAGTGAACTGAACCACATTCCCTTTTTGGATTCGAGTTAGCTGTGCAGTAGTGAAGACAAGTAGTGTGATAAAAAGACGGACTTCCACGGGCAACACGAAAATGAACCTGAAAATGAATTCAAATATTTCTTCCTTCTGTGAAACAAACATCTGCAAATGAAACAAAAGGCTGTTTTCCTTGCTTTGAGAGCAACACGTGGCATGAAACCGATCAACAAGTATATGGACTTGAAATCCATCTGCTCCCCAGTTATTTATATCCTCTTGTTGGCCCCTCCACTTCTGATGAAGTTGCGTGCTGCAGGGAGACGAGCTAAATGCTATTATCTTCTTGGTACAAATCCAAGGTTTCCTTTGCAAGTCAGAGATTGATCTGGCGTTCTGCAATCGATTTCCTACGGAGTTCTGCTGTTATTTAATACCACACTTCAGATACTTTGAAATCTTAGATCGAGCCCATGCAGGAAGTGGAGGCAATAAATTGCTTGCGGGTCCAGTTTCTTGCACGACAACAGTAACTCCGGCAGTTTTGATATTGGACCCACAGGGCAAAAACTCACGGCACATTTGCCAGTAAAAGCAGTTTCATCCTCCAGCATCCGTGCTTCCGAGGTCAGCCGAACATCATTCAAATTTGTCAGAGCTGATCTTGAGCCATTTGGCGACAAAACAAGGTGGACCAGGATTTCCCCCTGGCGACCACAAGAACCTGGGCAAAAAGTAAATTTGCCTAAATACAGAACTTTACTGCAACACAAAAGAAATTGTTCGTTTTTTTCCTTGGGTGTGCACACAGTTTCCACACACATACACACACGCACACATGATTCATAGTGTACCAAACCTGGTGCGATATTGGCAGCGCAACATGTTGTTGATTCCGTGTTCAACAAGTCTCCTCGTGCCGCACCAGCATCAGGTGAACTGCGTCTCCTCCGTCTCCGCATTGACGAGATTCCTGAACCTGCAGAGACTCAAGGACACCGCCATTAGGCTGCATTGTCTCCGCGCTGTGCAAACACTCGTCGTGGACCAGCAGTCCTGCGCTGCTTTTGGTGAGAAGAAATCTTGTTGGATGTGCACTGGAAACGTTGGTCAACGTCATTCCATTCCTACATGGACACAAGCAAACGAAACAAAAATCAGAGACAGCAAGGCTCAGCCCAACTAAATGAGAACGATGCTCGCTCTTGGCCACAAGCCTCAGGTCAGAAGCTCGATGGGCTGAGTTGGTGGTACCTTCTTCCTCTTGACAGTGTATCAATATCTGGAAACAAGCTTCAGATGTATTTCTACTTGAGAAATATTTATCAAGCGTGCCTGTGTTTTGCAGAATCAATACACTCTTGAAAGCTGGAACCTTGGAAATTTCCTCAGTGACGAAGAGTCACTTGTTGGTCCTTTATTCTTCAGGTTTTCCCTCCTAATTTAGTTATCTCGAGCAAGGTTGAAAGTTTCATATGAAAGTTTAGTTGAGTGCTCTCTGCTGTTTTTAGAACAGATCAACATCCAATCGTTTTGCGCTTCATTATGTTGGAGGCCTTTGTGTCATCAATGCCCATTCATTGCTTTGAGAAATTGGATTCGGGATCAATTGTCGAGTTTTGAGAGAACGCAAGACAAGCAAAGCTTTGGTCAAATCCAAAACAGAATCTCAGAAGACTGAAAAATACGATTGTGTGACTCCTGTCTGGTCAAACAGAAAACAAACATCCACGCAATGGACAAAGTTTCAAACAAAACGGGTTGAGCACAGTGCTTCAAGCTGCAGGAGCCTTCATCAGGACAGTGCGTTTTTGTGCTTGTTCCTTGAGTGTAAAATGAGGAGAAAGAACTTGATTTTTTTATTTGTTGGGTTTTTTTTCCTGTGACAAAAAAGAAAAAGATATCCACTTGAGAAAGACCGCAACTTTTTTGATTTGCGAAATAACCTGGCAGAAGGGCAAAAGGGCAAACTTGTGAGTTGTAGGTAGCACGTGAGTTTTTTTTTTTGCGCCATGCTAAAAGTCCCCACTGTGTCAAACCAAACGTCGCCGAATTCCAACTCACCGAGGTCACTCACTCTGATTTGCTTTATCAGGTTTCCTTCACCAAATCCTGTGTGAATGACCCAGAAAGCCAGCACTTGAGGGAAAATTGCAAACCAAATAAGAACTTTCAGTGGTGCCATTTGTGGAAATCAATACTCCCGCCTGGTAACTCCTTATCTGTTTTACTCCTTGTGGGCCATCACTGTTGTGTGGTGTGGGCTCTGTAAACGTGCAGGGTTCTTTCGAAACATTTTTGTCACTTGACATTTGCACAAGCATACTGTTCGTAAGAAGCAGGGAGTGGTGTGCGTTGTACCATTGCGCGTTTCGGCCTTTGGCAGCCGACCAGCGAGGAACGAGGAACCTGGAAGGAACCTGCCCTGCTTAGAAATTCATCGTGAATCCAGAGTATTATGGGAAATACACTGCAATTGTTATCACGATCACAACAAAGTTTCCTTTGTTCGTTTTCTTTTCAACCAGGTTCGCATACCTGCCAACTTTCGTACACCTGCCCTTTTGTGTTGTGTTGCAGCTTTGCCCTCCAGGCGCACACAGGCTCTCCAAGGATTTTCGCCTTGGAAGGGTTGTTGTAATTTGTGTTGTGCGGGCTCAGCCACATCAAAACTCGACGTCACGATGACTGAAAACTCTGAAGCATCCAGCATTTGAAGACTTGGAACTGCTTTTCAAACCATATTCCTTTCAGGTACAAAAACCACGACATAAAACAATGAATTTGGCACATCTATCACAGTCAAGTGGCACAGTAGAATTCGGAAAGCAATCTGGACTTTCAGCATCTGAGAGGGTTGTTGTGCGTGTGATGCACCGCAGCCATCCCCCTGCACTGCATCACCCATTCTCCAAACCCAATTACATCCGCCACCCTGCCAAGGATTTTCTCTTGATACACCCTTCCCAGAAAATTCCTCATATGAAAATTTATCTCGTCCCTTGTCAGGAGGAACAGAGATACCGAGCAGGGAAACATGGCGGGTGATAAGGATAAATCGCTCAAGCATCCAGAGGTTAGAGCTGCGATTGGACCAGCGAGAACCATTTGTTGCTGCCTCCAAAAGGGCCCGAAGTGCAGTTTTCTTCTCAGTTGTCTCTGACTGAGGATTGAACTGAATCTGCTTGCTGAGGAATGGTTGTGTTGAGTTCCACATTGGGGAAAACACACACATTTGGACATGCAACTTGCAGCATTCATAGAAAGCCATCAATTTCAATCTGACAACATTGGTTGGTGGAAGCTGAGACATCGCAGAAGCTGGTAATATCACAAAAAGGCGACCCTGAAGGCTCAGTTGTGGACGAGCTCACAGATTCGTGCGGCCCTCGCGTTATCGCTGCAAGTTTCGTATCTTCTGTCGCTCCCGGCGAAGAGACGTGAAGTGTTTGCCATCTCGCCATCAGGCTTCATTCTGACGGGGTGATGGGCTTTCCCGATTATTCATCTGTCAATACGCGGATTTCTATAGTTCTGAGATGATGCCCCGGAGGCCGAGTGAGAAGGCCACAAGTAGGTCTGAAAGTTCCATTGTTGCACCGCGGCAGGGTGCGTGGATGGCAGGTTCTTGGCTTCAGTTACAGTGCTGTGAAAGCAAAAAATAAGAATCGAAAATGAAAACAGGGACACCAACGACCAACATCAGCCGCAAATGTCTGTGTTCTTGAAAGATGAACCGTTCACTGTTTTGACAAAAGCTATCAGCTTCGTGGGAGGGTACCATTGTTTGTTTGACGTGTCGTTCAGCCACGATAGAACATGGGCCCAAAAGTGTGTGTTTGTAAGCCCGTTTTTGTGTGAGGACGTGTATGTGTGTGCGTGTGTGCGTGTATGCGTGTGTGCATGTGCGTGTGTGCAAGGACGTCTGTGTGCTAGAGAATGAGAAGGAAGATTCTGACTGCTCCGCATACGGGTCACCTGAATTCATGTCTTGTTCAGATACTCTCGTCAAAGGAAGCCCAAACAAACGACCACATTCAGTGTAAATGTTTCCATCGCCACATCAGATAAATCCCATTTTGCCAGCACATTACTGCTGATTGTCCATTGCGACCCCGTTGTTGTGTTTCTATTATCCTTATCCACTTTATCCAAACAGATCAATCGCCCGAATTTTCAACACATTCAGCGTTTCAAAAGAGGTCAACCGGATTCAATCTGGGGTGATGAAGTCCGACAGGACACATATTCTGAACAAGTCCCTGACAGGGACATATCTGTTTCCATCAAAGAGATGATCATGCACGCTCACGGTCCGTGCCTACTGTGAACGAGATCCTCCACCATCCTCCACGGTGGAAACTTCGCTGCGAAAAAGATCCAGGCATAGTTGCTTCTACCGAAGAGGGCGGGTGGCACCTGTTGGGTGACTTGTTGCATCAAAGATTCCACTCACATTATTCGTGCGTCAATCTCGATTCAGCATAACAATTCTTATACCACGAGTGCAATATCTTCAAACATGAAATCTAAGAGCGCAACCATTCATTCTCTGGCCAGTAATTGCACTCTTCATGTTTGCAGACATTTCACTTGTGGTATAAGTCAACTATTTCACTCATCAGTGTTCAATATGTGAAGAAAGAACTCGTGCT
>JAAUXT010015409.1_pt1 | contig 37086 bp, 36 predicted proteins | sample 7278171 | NCBI WGS metagenome assembly JAAUXT01 (sample SAMN14350112, study PRJNA611818) | marine sediment metagenome | isolation source: surface marine sediment (1.8m) | place: French Polynesia: Moorea | collected 2018-08 | reverse complement strand
CCTCGCGCATTATCCCCAACCCAAAATGAACCAAAAGAGTCCTTAAGATCCCAAATCAATCCTCATCTTGACCATAAAAGTGCTGCTGACATACTTTGGAAGATGCTGCCTATAGGTGCTTCGATTTGGCTCGCACCGATTTGGCTCATCAGCCCAAATCGTGCAACCCACCTCAAATCACCTAAAAATTTTGTGCGTAAAGCACTTGCAGCTTGTTTTGAACAACATTCAGGGATCGAGACTTGAAATCACAATGAAATTAACTGTAGGTCCACAAAATCCTGCTTTAGGTCCTGTTTTCTGTTCAGAATAATTTTACTCTCAAGTCACAGACAAAATGGGGAAGATTTGCATTTTACCATCCCAATAATCCGACTGTTGATTCTTGTGGAGTGGTTGAGTCTGCCACACAGAACAGAAATTCACCCCAACACCATAGCACAACTGTAGCAATGACCATCTCCATTGCACAAAAGATTCCCGAAATGTTTTTTCTTCTCTGAAATTGCAGAACATTGAGGTCCTCACACCATCTGGGAATGTACAAGTTGTTACACAGGGTTCACCACTTGTGACAGTTCCATTCAATGATCAAGTAAAAAAACTTCTAAATTCTACTGTCTGGCAGAGGAAAGTTTTGGTTGTTGCCATTTTATTTCTTCAGTTGTATCACATATCTTGAGCCTCTCAAGTGCTTTACAATAACACAGGTGACCAAAAAGTGACCATGTTGAAAAGTCTCACAAATGAACCATGTTGACCAAAATATAAGGGCTTCAAGGATGTTTTTGGATCTTCACCACCACATTTGCAATTGCTTGGCTTGCATGAGCAATGTGCATGGGATCATCCTCAGGCTGTGTTCAGAACTTCAAAGCTTTCTTCACTGAGCTTTTGCTGGAAAGTCACAGTCAATGTTCCTCCAAACATAACATTTGTGCCAGCATTTGTGTGAATGGTTGCCTGAGTTATGTACTTGAAGTAGGATTGTGATTCTGATTCTGATTTTGATGTCAATTGAGACAGTTCTGGTGATCACAAACAGTGGGGGACACAGCTGCCTGACAACTGGCTGCAAATTTCAGAGGGAATGACTGAATGAGTGTGCCTCTTGTGTTTGTGTGGTAAATCTGACTCCACTACAAAGTCACCAAATACATGTTACTGAGAATACAAGATATATACCAGATATATACCCTACAAACCCATGCTTGACTAGAAATTTAGCAGTGTTTATTGCTACAGCTTTTGTTGCTTGATGGTCGCAAAACACACTGTTCATGACTTGGGGTTTTGTTTTTGAAAGACAACAGAATACAAATAATATTAATCCACATGATTCCCAGAACAAAAAACAATTCATTATGATTCAATGACAACAAATATATTCTGGATGGCTCAGGGGATTATGAAGTTGGAAGGCAAACTTAGGAGTCTTTGCATTTGGTGTGACAGACTTATTCAAAAGAGATGTTCAATGGATGTACAGCACAAGACACAAGTGTATTGGTGAAGATGTTTATTGCCAGATAAAATACAACATTTGTAATATCTTGTGCCAAAGTGCAAAAAGTGAAGAACAAGAGGTTTTATTTCACAATGTGTCAAGGATGAGCTTCTGAAATTCTGCATGATCTTCAGTTTCTTGGATGAAAATGCCAAACAAAACAGCAATGGATTGAAATCTTTCAGGAGCAGCACAGTCTCCAATGCAAAACTCACTGCCAACAGAAGTTTGGAGAAACACTCAGAATCACCTCACATGCTCTTGATTCATCAGATGGTTTCCTTTTCTAACCCTGCACTCGAGGCCTTCACACCACGAGTTCAAAATAAAACCATACAAGGCACACCATGCATTGCGACAGATCATTTTGATTTGGAAATGTCAAACCAACAGCAACACATCAAAACACATGCGAGAAATGACAAAAAATTATTACCTGGCAGAGGAAAGTTGTGGTCAGTGTTGACCACTTTCTCTCTTTCATTGCTTCCCCAGTCACTTGTCATGAGCTTCTCAAGTGGTTTCTTGAATACAAGCAAACCAAACATGAAACACCTATGTCAAAAAGCCTCAAAATGACCTGGCAGACCACAGGAAGTGAAGTGCAAAAGTTCCTTTCACACGTTTTTGGGGGTGTTGTCCCAGCTTGGCACCTGGTTGCTTTGGCTGGCCATCTTGCCATTGGGTCCAACAAAATCATCAAGCAATGTTCAGCAATTCCACTGAGGCAGCATTCTCGTGCATGCTTCTGTGATATCCTGTCATTCAAACAGGATTCTGGAGACTTGATGTTGACTGGCTGCTCACATAAGAAGCATTGTTGAAGCACAAGCCATTGTCTGGTCTGTGCACACAAATATCTGGTAGAATGTGACACTGTCTAAAGTGAAGCTCCCGCTGAAAACTAGAGAAAGATTACCAAAGCAATTTTGAAGGTAAAAGGAAATTGCGCTTTTAAGTTTTCATGCTGTCAAGCTGGGAGGCACTGCACCTTTCAGTATGTTTGAGTTTTGACATTTGATTGATGTATGAATCACTGTGTTTGTTTGTCCCTGGTAATATGATGTGAAGCAGCTGTCTCTGAGATACATTGGGGAACTGAACTCACAATCAGGAAGCAACCAGCTCAAATCCTTATATTCCTCTGCCTATTTCACAACAGCAGAAGAACAGTCACAACCTGGGAACATGTTATTCCAACCTTTGCCTGAAGTTGAAGGCAATTTTGTTTGTGAGTGGGAAAGACAGAATCTCTTTTGTCCAGAGCAATTTAGCACCATTAAAAATTCCCGAACAAAATGTCAATTGAAAAGTGTTTTCTCAAAACACCAGCTCGTATCAGCTTTTGTCATGATGTTGCCTCTTTCCACCAGAATTCTTCTTCATGTTTTCTTGGTTTTGCTTTTGTAGAATTTGGAAAGTTTTGCTGAAAAATGAAAAGTGGTCTTTTGCTGACAAACTAAAGGTGGAGATTCAGATCTTTCTTCATTGATTGCTACCAGGGACTTGGATTCTTCATGTATCAGATGGACATCACAGAGGGAGATCACACAGTTCCCTTGACCACTGCTTCTCTTGTTTTCCTTGCAGTGTTCAACTACATCTCACAGAAAGCAAGTTGTGTGCTGGCTCATCCAGACTGACTGCTTTGAATACCATGAGATGCTGAGAGATTTTCTCACAACAGGGTCCGCATCACAACCTGATTTCACACCCAAACCTGTATCTTGCATTGTTGTTTCGGCTGGAGACTTGAGTCAAAGCATCCAGCAATACTGGAGGCACAACAAAACAGAACTGAGAAACTTTACTTGATGGGAGCACTGCAGTTTTCCAGTGGAAGTACCCAAGGTGGCAAAAGGTAGGGACCTACTAGTTCATTGATGTCAATGTGGTGCAAACTTGCTTGGGGTCATTGTCAACGTTGAGTTATTCTGATTGAAATTTCGTTGGCACTCCTGGTGGGTTTGACACTTGTGAAGTTCCACCAAGCTTTAGTGCTCAGGAGACATTTGTCTAACGATAGAATAAGTCAAAATGGCAGTCTGGAAAAGTATTTCTTCTCCTGAGTTTCAAAGTCATGGAACAAGGATTAATTTATTATCTTTCATGTGTGTTTCATTTTTCATGAAATCATTTTATCAGAGGAGGTGTCACAGTATCAAAGCTTCCCTACTCTGTTGTCAACAGGTTAGTCAGACTTTTGATTTTCACATTGGATGTTTCCAGTTGAGCCATTGTCAGCAAAGGTGTTTCCCATTCCACATTTGAAAGCTTTATTTCATGCAGTGTCTCTAGGTCCAGACACACAATACACTTTGAGGAAACAGCTGAAGGCAGGAGGCTACTGGGCTTGATAGTGTCAGATCAGAGAACACACATAATGAGAGCTTGCACATACAGGTGAGCTGTTGCCAAAACGTTTCTTCAGTCCAGGTCAATAGAACAGAACCAGCTGGTTAGTTGCTGGATGGGGAGGTACCTTTGATGGGGACCAACTAGTGTGTTGTGTTTTATTGGTGGAATAAAATCATCCCATATGAACTCAATTTTTTTCACACAAGTTTGGATTTACACCTTGAATTTCAGCACAAAAACTGGGAAAGATTGGGAATGAATGGTGGTCCGCTTTACTGGCTCGTTGGTTGTTTTGTTTTCCTTTGTGCTGCTTATGGTGATGAAATGCTTTTCTACAAGAACTTTGAAATCAAAGTTCATGAAAACTCAACAAGAATTTGGCAAGCCTACATCCACAAGGAACTTGGAACTCTTTTGGAAAGGATGAAGTCACTCAGAAAAATGCATTTCCATCACATCCACAATCTCCACGTGCTCAACAGAGGATCAAGTAATTTCCAACTATACAGCTATCAAAGTCCAAATACAACAAAAGTCAATGGCACAAGTCAAAACAGATACATTCGAACCACTGTTTCCAAGGCAACTGGCTTTATTTCAAGAAACAATCTCAAGAATCAAACATGTCAGTTCACTCAATATGACATGTACAACATTTTTGAGTGCATGTTCTTTTCAGTGTGGCACTTTGAAATTGGTAAAAGACTGTGCCTCAATCTGACATTCACCACTGTGGACTTTTCCACAGATCCAACTGACTGCCATCATGCCAAACTATACATCAACAACTCTTACAGTGAACACAGGACTTTTATTCACTGCGGTAAACTTCCTCAGTTTTATCTTTATTTGCAATATATAATGATACTCTTGTCTGTTGAAGCATTTCCACACATCATTTTCACTGTGCAGTTTTTATTCACTGTTCTTGAGAGAAATTCAGTTTCTACCTATGACAGCATTTTCTATTCAACACAAAATCCTAAATGGCAGACCTTTTTGATCTTTCCAAATGGTAAGAATCTGCTGTATTATTTAATTCAAGTGAAAAAGTCAAGGTTCATAACAGTGAAGACATTTTGGCAAGACATTGAAATGTCTGTTCATGATGGACCTGGCTTGTTGTCCAGTGTTATCCAGCAAATAGATAACAGATATGTTGCATCTTCATTTCAATGTACAATGATAATCCTCATTCTTTCCCAAGCATCGAGCAAGTTGTCAAATTTGTTTGTATCTGAGTTTGTGTCAAACAACATTGACATGAAAAATATCAGCTACAATGAAATGTTTGCATCACCCTTGCCTGTCGATTGTCAAACAAACCTCTGTATCCTGAAACTGAATGCAAAGCCTGGCTACCAAGTCAATGTTACACTGGTTGGTATCAACTTCAATGGACAACAAAGTCCACTTTGTTTCTTTGGAGGACTAGTGGTATCAGAAGAGCTCAGAGGGGACTACAAGGAACATTTACCTGTGTGCAAAAGTCTGGGTGATGAAAGCAAGCATTTTTTCTCATTGAATTCTTCCATTATGATTGTTACATATAATTACAAGCATTACAGCTCTATTTCTGCCACAGTAAGAATATCACAGACTAAATGCAAGCCTGTCCAAATCTGTGATTGCACATTTGAACAATACTGTTGGCCCCATCAAAGAGATGAGCTGATGTACAACTGCAAACAATATCTTGCATACATCACTAGACATTCAAATGTGATATTGTCTTTCCTCAGAAAGCCTACAGGTGTCATGAAAATGAGCGTCACAGGACTGACCTTTGATCTTCCTGATAGGGAATGCTTCATCCTTCAAATAATCAGGAAGATGTCACATTTTCAAACTTCAACCCTTCTGAGGTATGGCAACAAGTTCATGTGTAGACTGGATGTTTCTTCCACAATAACAAAAGGCTCAGACACTACAATTAGCTACACAATAACAGGCTCTATGAGGCCCCCAGTTGTTAATGTAGAGTCAATTCCAACACAGCCATATCTTCTGGAGAACAGAAAGGGATACTCAGTAAAACACCAGCTACATGAGGAAGATGAGAGTCCAGATTTCAGGGAAGTAATTGGGTTTGGAGGACGATTCCGACACCTGAACGATAACAGGAATGTGACCCATAGAAATAAGTTTTTTCATCTCATTCCCAACAGGAATGCCAGAGAACAAAACCTGTTCTCATTTGTGCAACAGTCTTTTTCCAAAACTGAGAAAATATTTATCAGTACAAAATAAGAAGCATTTAATGATCCAAGCTGTTTCTTTGTTGCCAATATAAGACCTATTCATACTGACAGTTGGATAGACATAACCATTCATCAAGAGGCAGGAACAAGATTTGATTCACTGGTGGAAGCAATACCGGATCGACACCACACGGTAAGACTGGTACTTTAGTGCTACTGTGACATTGACTGCTTCGGTTACGAAAGAGAGAAGGAAAGAAAGAAAGAAAGAAAGAAAGAAAGAAGCAAAGAGAAGGAAAAAAAAAGGACAAAAAGAAGACAAATTACCAACAATTTTGAGAAAGAAAACCAAATCACCCACAAACCATCACCCCTGGACGACCATCACCTGTGGGACAGTGGTCATCCAGAGTTTCGGGGGAGGGGGGTAGTGACATCTGACCAACCATGCCTGAACTGTAAAGGCCACCAGATGCTTTGCTCCAATGAGACTTCATACACCTATAATTTAGTAAATTTCTAGCCTAAAAATATATTTTTGCCTTGCTCTTTCTTCCAGCCCTGGTATCAAATGATAACTGTGTTGAGTGATTACAGCACTGTTTTGGCTTTCAAGTTGGACAGGGACAAGGCAGATAAATTTCTCCTGGCCGTCCTCGCCATATACCATCAATTTTGGTCAGTGGTATCAACTGGTATCAACATTCCAGACTCAGATGGCAGTATAAAGTTATTGAAAGCAGTCCAAGGGCATTTGAATCATTCCCTGAGGAATGGGAAATATCTCATCATGGTAGAATTACTCAAGTTTTTGTGGGACAACTAGAATACTGTGAGCATGAATCACACCATTCTTCACTTCATGTGAGATGGAACAACAATACTCTTGAAAAATATGCAAATTTTCTTCATAGTTCAGGAAACAAATGCACACAGGAAAAAGTCTCAGGATTCAAATGCTGCAACATGACTTCATCACACTTGACCAGATCCTATATTCTTTTTGTCAGGAATTTCAAATTCCACACCATTTGGTTTCAGGGTGACAAAGACAAATTTTTCAACATTGACCATTTTTACTTCTACATGAATAGAAATGCAAACAGTCCTGTCACTTGGGCATTTTCAGCTAACTATCCAGACAATGATCTGCTGACCTCATGGAAAGATGCGTCAGCCATGTGCAACAACATTGGCGCCAAACTTCCAACATTCATTGACCTTGAACAAATCCATGAATTCACTGCATTGTTAAAGTTGGCCCATTTTCCTCATATTGAGGCTCTCTATATTGGTGTCAAGGATACATCCACCAAACGCAATCAATTTATAACAAGTATGGATCACTTCCAAAAAAGAAGTTTTCTCAGCCTGATTTTTCCGGTATATACTGATCATATGTTTCTCATTGGTGTACTTCCGATGCCTTGAGGTTGCTTTGTGGGTACTTTACCAGGGTCAAGAATTTTTGATTTGTGGAGTGGAAATCTTCGCTTGTGCGAAAAATTGTCAAAATAAAGGTCCAAATCCCTTTGTATGATCTCAGTGCATTCCACCCTGGTCAGAAAGGTTCCTGATATTTCCCATGCCAAATGTCCTTCCTGAAAAGATCCTAATTTTGTCCTCACATTGCCACAAGAATCTAAATGAAAATGTTACAGTGTGGATCATGATCTTGCAAGAACAAAGGTTGCTTTTTATTGCAATGTTTCATTGACCACTTCTGTCAACTTTGCTGTCTTCTCACCCAATTGCCTCTTTTTTACACACCCAGAACAGACTGCAGTGGGAGAACGGAGTGCCAGTGACCTATCATCTCATCACACAGAATGCAAGAGCAGTTGCAACCTTCATGAACTATCACTGCGATTTCGGAGAGAATCTTGGAGGACCGAATGGAGGCAAACCTTATCTGACATGCCCCAACCTGATGCATGTCAAAGACAAGACCAAACTTGCGATTGCACCACCACTAATAAGGACCTTTCTTGCTCCGGTGAACAGTTCCTGCTTCCTTATGCTGGTGTCAAAGTTGGTAGATCCAACATGGAACATGGTCGATTGCAGCAGGAAACTTTTAACTCATGTGATGTGCAAAGAAGATACATATGACCAAAGAAATGGAGATATTTCAAACAGCTCAGTCTGCCCAACAGGTTTCTCTAAAGATGTACTGCAGAAGGACAGATTGTGCTTTCATTTTGTTTTGTATGGAAAAGAACAATTGAACCATAAAAAGCTGCAGAAAGATCTGAAGTATGTCAAGCACTTCACCAAGATAACATTTCAATCTATAATTGATACAACAAACAAACTACAATCAATGGTGTCACCACATAGAACTGAGAGATACCAACATCAAAACACCACTGCAGATCATAACAACATGAGAGAAATGCACGTTTTGCAGGAAAGGTCTGTTTTCATCGAATATAGCAATTCCTTCATGTCTGACAATGGTGGTTTCATATCTGAAGAAGATGTATGTAACAACAGACTGGATTGTCCAAATGACAATTCTGACGAGAAGCTTTGTGACTGTAAATTCTTTCCAAATGCATCAGATATTTGCAAAAACATAAGTGGAGAAAGAACAAAGTGTGGGGCTTTATATTACAGGGACAGGAAAGGAAGATGCCTTAAATTTTTACTTGAGATTCAGAACAACACAAAAAAAAGGGCACACAGCTCCAATGATAATGAAATGTCACAACAGTGACAAATTGATTGATTTTGCATTGAAAAATGATTTAATTCCTGACTGTCACAGAGAAGGGGAAAACTTCAAACCAATCATATTTTTTGAAGATGAACCATATTTGTTCTTGTATTCTACAGAAAATGTTAGGTGGAAATGTGGGAGGCAGAATGAGATTCCTTGCCTGGAAGGGGTGCCAATTTGCTACAACATATCTCAAATTTGCAAATTTGTCTTGAACATACACAAGCGTGTCGAGCCATGCAGAAATGGGGCACACATCCAGAATTGCAGCCAGTTTGAATGCAATGCCATGTTCAAATGTTCATCTTCTTATTGTATCCCTTGGTCATATGTTTGTGATGGCAAACGGGACTGTCTGTATGGAAATGATGAATCTTACAAGCCAATATGCTTCAACTCTCCAAAATGCGAAACTATGTACAAATGCAGAGGCCATGAACACACATGTTTACACCTGGGAAATGTGTGTGATGAAAGTGTTGATTGCCCTCAGGGAGAGGATGAAGTGTTTTGTGAACTGACCAAATGTCCACCTGGCTGTCGGTGCTTACTATATGCCACACACTGCTATCGGTGGAAAACACATCAACTCCACAAACTTTCTTACTCCAATCATTTATCATTGAGTTTAGATCAACCTCAAATCTCAAACTTAACATTGCTCATCCAGCATTTTAGCAATCTCATTTGTTTCAAAATTACATGTGGCAAAGCCATGGCAATTTGTGAAAAACTGCTGTCAAGTAAAATTGTGCACATGGAAGTAGTATTCACCCCCATTCACACCCTGAAGAAGAAATGTTTTCAGTCTCAAGGAATTGTAAAAATAATCCTGCTGCAGAACAACAACATATCTATGGTGGAATCTAAATCTTTCCTAAATATGTCCAATCTTAGGTTCCTTAGTTTAGCAAACAATCCAATTACATCTTTTCCTGAAAACTTAGTACTTGATTCTCCTCATTTAAAGTTGTTAAATGTAAGCAACCTCTCTCTTGTTGACATTAGTACAAGAGCTTTTGCACAAATGCATATTTCTACAGTTCAAACAACAGACTTCCATTTGTGTTGTATTGCAGAATCTCACATGAATTGCACAGCTCAAAAACCATGGTATATTTCATGTGAAGATTTGTTGCCTGATGACCAAATGCGAACAGTCTATGTTGTTGTCTCTGTTTTTGTTTTTGTGTGCAATGGCATGTCTGCAATTTGTTTTCTTCTGAGCAGAAAGTCCAATGTTGCATTTTCTACTTCTGTCGTTTCCATAAATATCAATAACACACTCTGTGGAACATATTTGAGCATCATTTCGATTTCTGATTTGAGTTTGTCAGGGGAATTTATGGTGAAAGAAGAAGCCTGGAGAAAAGGTAGCACATGTTTTTCAGCATTTGGTATTGTTGTGTGGTTCACAATCTTGACAGAAATGCTTTTGGTATTTTTGTCAATTTCCAGGCTGATGATTGTGATTCATCCTGTTGATACCAATTTTAAGCAGCCTGAGTTTGTTCTTCAGTGTGTTGCTTGCCTCTACATCAGTTCTTTTGTGATGGGTATTGCTATAGTGATGATAATGATTGTGTTGGAAGGTGTTCTGCCAATGAATTTGTGCTTACCTTTCATTGACCCCAATAGTGATTCCCTGATTATCAAAATTTTGACCTGGTTTGTGGCTTCCAGTCAATTTCTCACTTCAGTTGCCATTCTAATGCTGCACATCCTTCTTCTTTACAATCTTTCTGAATCACAAAAAAAACATAACCAAATCAAAGAAAGATGATGCTTCTAACACAACATTACTCATTCAGCTTGTTGTTGTCACCGTGTCTAACATTCTGTGCTGGTCTCCAGCCAATGGTATCTATGTTTCAGTCATGTTTGTTGATAGATACCAAACAGACATGATCATCTGGACTACTGTGGCTACTTTACCTTTCAATTCTGTTGTTAATCCTTCTGTGTTTATTGCAACATCTGTGAAAAAGTACCTGAAAGCCAGATACAGAACATGGAACCAGCCAAAACAACAGCAATAAAAATTGTTATCTTCAAAGCACATCAGTTTTTGGCCAGAAATTTCAAGCCCGTTGGCACAGTCTTTGTTTGACAGAATGCTTTCCTGAAGGAAAGTGTTCTCACAGCTTGAGGCCATGTTGCCTGACGTATGGTTTCTTCAGCTGGTTCACGGTCAACAGCCCATCATCACACCCATACGAAGATTGGCCCTGAGCCTCAGGGTGTTAAGTTCATTTTGTCTGCATGTCAGACACACCCAAAATGTTGTACAACAAAAAAATAAATTGCAGTTTCAAAAATTTGGTTCAACTGAGTGGAAAGTGAATACAGTACAGCATTGTACCTGCTTCCTTGGATAGACAGTCACACTGCAAACAAAAAATATGTTGTTCAGCTGTTAAAGTTTTTGCCTGTACCTCTGTGTGAAAACAACACAATGACACAGTTGTACTGTATTTGTATTTGTCTCTGAGTTTTCCATCCCTTTCAAGTCAGAAAATGGACTCAGTCTGGTCAAATGATATCTGATGGCAAGGGCTGTCACCTGTTGAAAAGTATTTCAGCAGAGTCAAAAGCCCAAACGTCAAACTTGCAAAATGAGATTTTGAAAGGGAAATAATAATGGCTGGCATTGGTGGGCTGAGCTGTGTTCCAGCCCATGTTCCCACTCCTTGTCCTATATTTCTCCAGGTCTTCAGATGTGTTCTACTGCAGCTATCCCGAATCATACTCAGTCTCAGATTTCCTGTGGCTTTTATGAAGAGTGATTATCAAGTAAATGTCAGTGTCAACCACCTCTTGACTCGGATTTTACCACCTGTGTTTCAACAGCCTTGGATTCAACACAAAACAGAGCAGGAGTGATGCATTGTGAAACAGTGTATCATCACAACATTCTTGTATGAGGTAGTAGTACAAATGTTGTTTGGGATTCTGTTCCATCTTGGAAGAAAGAGAGACAGATAGAGAGAGAGAGTTATGCATGTTTTACAAAACAGAACAGCAGAAAATGTCACCTGTTCTAATGGAACACACAACAACACAATTCAAATTAATTGCAGCATGAGTCTGGCAAACAATAGTAACATTGGTACAAATATTTACTATTCAGACTTCTTTGTTGTTTCAAAAATTTTCTTGGGAACAGTTGGTATTGTTTCCAATACTGTGGTTATTATTGTTTTTGCCTCAAACAAAAATTACAGGAAGAAAATACCAGTCATGTTCATGATAAACCAGGTAAGAATGACATCTTCATGCCTGAAATAGTCTGCAAGTTTGATGAGGGATATATTTTGATCAACATGGTTCGTGTCACATGTTTTGTTTTCATAGTGTTCTTTCCCACTCCAGAGTTTAATAGATCTGACTGGTGCTGTATTTTTCCTTCTGTATCTGACTGTCAATGACAGTTCAAAACTGCACAGTGAAGGGTGGGTTGCAGAGGTGGAATGTAGGCTGTGGAATTATGCATCTTTCAAGTGGGCATCATTCTGTGCATCAACATGGAATTTGGTTTCACTCACAATAGAAAGGTACATTCATATTACTCAGTTGTATATTTCACTGAGAACAATGTGTGAAATCAAATTATCAATGTTTATTTGTTGTAAAAACAGGTACATTGAAATAGTTCACACAATGTGGCACAAAAGTCACTTCAAAAGATCATGGATCTACAAGATGATGATTGCCAGTTGGCTAGGGGGCTTTACCATTGGACTCTTCTTCAACAGTGTTCCTTCCAAGGTAATGTCTTGCACATTGAGTAAGATTTGATTTGCAGAATACCACAAGAATGTGGAGAAAATAGAAAAGGGTAAACTTTCTTTCAGGTCATTTTGGGAAGATGTGTCTATGGGGTGTGGCCCTGGCCAGGAGAAGATTGGAAAATTGTGCTGGGGATTGCCCTTGTTGTTATTCAATTTTTTGCCCCTTTTGCTGTCATGGTGTTCTGTTATGCAACTATTCTGTGGAAACTGTCCAGAAAGACTGACCCATCTGATAACAGTCAAAGTGAAAGAAATGATGTGTATCAGAAGGCCAGGAGAAATGTGGCTGTAACTTTCTGTACTGTGGCTATTTTCTACATTGTGTGTTGGGTACAAAACCAAGTTCTTCTCTTCATGTCTTTTCTTGGGCACCCTGTTGACTGGGATAATAACTACTCAAAATTTACTGTTCAGATGATATTTGTCAACTCAACCATAAACCCTTTTGTTTACCTGATCAGATCAACAGATTTTAAGAAGGCATTTTGGGAACTACTGGCTTTAATCAAAACAGGATGTAACGGGGACCAGGATACATATATTCATGGTAACATGCAGGACACAAATATTCAGGGAAACATTCAGGACACAGATATTCAGGGTAACATTCAGGAGACAGATATTCATAATAATATGCAGGATACAGATATGCAGGATATGCCAGTGGTGACTGTCCATGTTGTACCAGAACAAACATCTACAGGTGAATAAAGAACACCAAATACACTAAAGAAAGAACAACCACAATATAATGTTTGGTATCACATTTGTATCAAGAGTGGGACAGCATCTCAGACCATTTTTCATTTTATCAAAAGACCCATACTTTGCTGACAGGTTGTTCAAGGCCACCTTCAATCCTTCCTCAGATTCTGTATAACTTGCACAGTTCTCTCTCACCAGTTTGGAGAACAGATTCAGACTGCCGAGTGGCCTCACACATCTAGGAAACTCTCATTGTCTCCTGAAAAGAATGGGGGTGTGTTGCTGTCCTGGGAAAGGTTTGGCATGACAGGAAGAAGCTGACATCAAAGCCAGCCTCCATGTTGAATGGAACTCTGTGATTGGTCCATCCTGTGGAAGCAGTGAGTGCTCTTTTCCACGTTGGGATTGGTGCGAAGTGCATCTCAATCTTGCTATCCATCGCGTACAGCAAACTCAGAGGCCTGGTAGCAACAGGCTTCACACCACACAAAAATTGTAACAGGGTCTCCACTTGGACCCTTGAGCCTGGTTCCCCAAACACTCCAGCAACAAGTCACCAAACCTGTTTTCGCACCACATGTGCAATTCGGTGTTCATTTCACTTGGATACTTGTAAGGAAGGTGAATGTCCTGTAAACGCATGAAGCGGGCATCCGAGGGTGTGTGTGTGTGTGTGTGTGTGTGTGTGTGTGTGTGTGTGTGTGTGTGTGCAACATCATTTCAACCTCGTTGACAAAAACACCAAAATACATTATGCTGTCTTGCCATCGTTTCAACCGCGGTAAGATTTCACACAAAAGAAGCTTTCGTGGTTTAGAAAAAAGATTCAAATTTGTCTGGAAATGTTAACTACCTCTCCATCTTGCACACACACATGGGACCAATCTGCACTACTGTGATTTGAATCCTTTATGGCCTTTCAAGGTGTCTGGATATTGCATTTTTCCGCACAAAAAAAAAATCCATCATGGAAATAAGGGATTAGATCTGCAGAGAAAGTTTCCAGTGGCCACAGCTGCTTGCCAGGGGCCAACGTAGATTTTGCATCAGATTTGTTCAGCATCAGTTTGTGATCATTTGGGTGGAGTATCTCTGTGGAGTCACAGAGAAACAAAGTTCAGCTGCGTGTTTTTCCAAGATCTTGTGTAGATGAGAAGATTGTGTTTTGCAGCTGGGATCCTGTTCATTGTGCCACATTGGAAACACTGACTCTGTTCCGGGCCCTCAGAAAAGTGAACAAAAATCATGCAGAATTTTGTGAACACAACAGTGGAAAATGTTACATTTTCAAATGTATTCTGCAACAGCACTGCTGAAAACAATTGCAGTACGAGGGTCCCTCATGAAGCAGAGATTACTGGACTTTCAGTCAATTTGTATGTCCATTTAACACAGAGTATCATTGGATCGTTTGGTGTTGTTTCCAATGCCATTGTCATTTTGGTTTTTGCTTTCAACAAAAGTTACAGGAAGAAAATTCCAATTATGTTCATGATAAACCAGGTAAGAGTTTTACAAAGCACAATGTTTCTTAATGTCTTGTCCGACCAAGAAAAAGAATCTTATGTCCTTCAATGCACAAACTCAGAGAATGACTGTTGTGGTCATCTATTTCAGAGCTCAATTGACTTTACTGGTGCCCTTTTTTCACTTCTGGACCTCACTGTAAAAGACAGTAGAATACTTCACACTGAGGGTGGAGTTGCAGAATTGGAATGCAGGCTGTGGAACAGTGCAGCATTTCTGTGGTCCTTTTTGTGTGCATCAACATGGAATCTTGCTTGTCTGACTGTTGAAAGGTATACAGAAAGATGGTGACATTGTTGTGTAGGCATTTTGTGTACAGTTATTTGGTTGTACCATTTGTTTGTTCCAGATACTTCGAAATTGTTCACCCAGTCTGGCATAAAACACATTTTAAAAGGACATGGATCTACAAGATGATGATTGGCAGCTGGTTGGGAGGATTTATTGTTGGACTTTTTTACACCAGTGTACCTTCCAAGGTATTTGGGGGAATCTAGCCAGGGTGATGTGGAAGAATATCAACACAAATTGAGGTGCTGAGATTATTACAAAAAATAAAGAGCAAAATATTCATTGCAGATTATAAATGGATCGTGTATCTATGGAATTTGGCCCTGGTCAGGAGACGGCTGGGGACCAGCATTGGGTATTGTTTTGATCATCATTCAGTTCTTTATTCCTTTGACTATCCTTGTGCTCAGTTATGGAAGTATGATATTGAAACTATCAAAGAGAACAAACCCATCAAGTTTCAATCAAAGCCATCAAACAGACACATACCAGAAGGCCAAGATGAATGTAACTGTTACTTTCTGCATTGTAGCATTTTTCTATATTATTTGTTGGGTTCAAAATGAAACAACATTGATGTTGCTCTATCTTGGCTATGTAGATGCTGACTGGGATGGTGTCTATTTTCAATTCATTTTCCAAATGGTTTTGCTAAATTCCACTGTAAACCCAGTCATATACCTGTTAAAATCCACAGATTTTCAGAATGCACTCAGAGAGTTCTTTGGCTGTTTGCCAAAAGAGACAAGATCTGATAAACAAGACACCAGGAGGTCAGAGCAGTCCAGCACTAGCAATTAATTTTGTTGTCTTCTAGTTCTTGGTTCTTTGGCTGTCATTTGTGTTTGTCAAGGATCACTGCTGTTGAAATGGCAGAGTCAACTGTCACAAAACCAAAGCATTCTGATCATTGTACTTAGTTTTAAAATGAGGAAAAGGAGATTCTACTTCCACCAATCATCCAAAGCAATCATTTCGTTGTCTCTCACAGACCGATAGTGGAGGTTGTTTGTTGAAGTGGCACACCTGTGACATCTGTCACTTGCTTGGATATATTGTGTGTTGTTTTGTTCCCCGAACATTGTTGTTTGTTGCAGGACGTAGAGCAATGTATTTGGTTGAATATTTTGCGGCTCGATCTCCTGTTTTATGGAACAATGTCACTTCAGGGCAGAGTACCTTGTTGCTGTGTGCGACGGGGAATGTCAGCCAAGTGTCCCGTATCCTTGTACCCCTGCCCAAGCCCCCTGGCTGAGATCTAAGAAAGTCGTTGTGAGTTCAATGTCTGCTGTGTGTTGTTCTGGTCTTCTTTACTCAAAATAAATTTGGTGTCATTCAGAATGTACAAATCACCAAATAAATCTGAGTTCGATTCGTTAACAAGCCTCTGATTCAAGACAAAAGCAAACTGTAATGATCCATGAATAAAACGTTTCAAACTGGAGAAGGAGCACTTTTTTCATTTTGGGACCAGAATCTCAGTACATCAGGGAGTGTCTTTGTTCCAAATTTCGTAGTGAGGAACTTCAACGCAGCTCAAACTCGGGCAGTGAGGACATGGAAAATGCTGACGTTGAGACTTGCATTGCTCTTTCACCCATCAGGCGAAGCCTGGTCGTCCCGGCCCAACATGAAGAAACCAAAAGTGCTCTCCTATGTGGATGACTGGAATGGATATGTGTTCCCACTGCAACAAAAATATTCAAGTTCAAAGGTTTTTTTGCCCAGTTCTGCGTCTTGCACAAGCGTCCTTGTGTTCCTCATACTGTTTCAACTTGCTTGAACCGGTGCATATTTCGTTTGCTCTGGTTGCAGCTCAATTGACTGAACAAATCACCTGAATGCCAAGTCTTTCTTTTTCTGTTGATCGCTCTGTGGACCAGGTATTATTGGATGAAACAGGGTCCGAGGTCTACTTGTTGTTAAGAAAACCATGACTCAACAGATGAAACAGGGTCCCTGAAAAATGGCACAGAGAGAGAGAGAGAGAGAGACAGACAGAGAGAGAGAGAGAGAGAGAGAGAGAGAGAGAGAGAGAGAGAGAGAGAGAGAGAGCACAAAATAGCTGGTGGAAAAGGTTTTTTTTTGTATTTTAGATTTTCAAATTTGCCAAATTCACTGCAAGGCCCATGGGCCTTTTTCTGCCTGAATGTTACACGAGAAGGACATCAATGTCTTGTCACCTACAATTGTTTGTGCAGTTGTTGTTACTGTATTCATCTGCTGGAATTTAAGTAGGAGGCTTCGTGTCTGAGAACAAGTGAAAAAACAACTCCAAAACCACGATATCCCCGCAGTTCCATTGCTCTGTGGTAAAAATGCAAACATTATGTATTCATGTGCTGGAATTCAAGCATGAGGTGGCATGTCTGAGAAATAACAGCACACAAACACTGTTGCCAGAACTGATGCAGTTCCATTCCTCTGTGGGTAAAAATTCAAATATTGTGTTTCAGCCTGTGGTTTGCTTCGTGGAAGATCACCTCACATGGTAAAAGTTACTGAAGAACCGTCTCACCCTTTGGAATTTCTGAGATACATTAATTCATTAGAAGATGATGACAGACACAATATTGTCAGCAGTGGAGGTGGCTTCAATCATACTTCTGTTCTGTCTTGAAGGTAGAGTCTCACTTGCCCCTCTTTTTGTTTGGAGCAGAGCACCAACTTGATACTGGGCTCAACCTTTCCTCTCCTTCATGGCCTGAGTTCTCAGAAGTAAGGATCTGTGTCACCACTCTCCAATCATTCAGTCAGCCCATATATATTTAGTGTTGGACGTGGCTCCCACACACGGGAGTGTTTGCTAGTTACCCATCATTGTGTAGTCTGTATCAAAAAGGAGAAATTCATTGAAAATGAACAAACATTCCACTACTTATCCTTCAGGGGCTTCTTCAGGCAGATATACATGCCCACCAGATAAATTCCAGTGTTACCATCCAGCTGATGGGTGTATTGACCTAATAGATTCATGTGATGGCTGGAAACATTGCCTGACAGATGGTTCTGATGAGTTTGAAAGTGAATGCACACCATGGTCAAGGCATCAGCCTGAAGGTACAAACATTGCTTTGGGGCCATTTGTGGAACCTTGCATTTTGAGTAAACGTTGAGCACAGCCAAAGTTGTATGTTGATGTTCACATTGTCTGTGTGCATGTGTTGCCCTGTGCAGTGCACAGGAAATATATACCTTGCACTGTGTCCTGTGTGTGCATACCAGTAGTTTGGTTCTTCCAGGTTTCTGGACATGTGCTGATGGTGTAATGATGATAACAGAAAGGGATGTGTGTGACACTCACCCAGACTGTGTGGACAGTTCAGATGAACTGAACTGTGAGCAGTATAACTGTTCTGTAGGAATGTGGAAATGTAAGAATGAATTACAGTGCATTAGAAACACATCTGTGTGTGATGGGTATCCCAGATGTGAGGACAACTCAGATGAAGAAAGGAGTCTGTGTGAATCTTGGAATTGTACTTCAGGCCACATCAAATTTGAAGGTAAGATCTCATTGTCCTTTTGTTCACATATTTTGGCAGTAATTTCTGAATACTTGCCAAGACAAAGTGTGCTGTTTTCCCTTTTGTTCCTGAATTCTGTCTTCAGACACTACTCCCTGAATTTTGCCAGTGAATTTGGATTAGAACCGCAGATGAGAAAACATATTCTTGGTTGCTAGAGAATCCAGCAAAGACCTTACATCTACAAAAGTGCTACCATTTCATTCTAGGTTCCTGTGGGCCATTAATACGTATGTGTCATCACATGCCACATCCTACCCTCAGTACAGAGGTGGACTGCACAAATTGGACCTGTGCTAATGGGTACATCAAGTGTCCAATAGATGGTTGGTGTTTGCATCCAAGTAAAGTCTGTGATGGGAAGGAAGACTGTGCTGGTGGGAGTGATGAGTCTGGTGAGAGTTTTGAAATCTTTAAAAATCAGACATTTTGTTTGTTTTGATTGAATGCTTTGAACTTGCTGTGCTGTTCATCAAGTTCGAGGGAGTTTCAAAGTTTGGTTGAGTTGCATTTCTGCTATTTTCTCCATGGAGATTTCTGTCAGTACACATAATTGCAGATTGTGAAACCCACACCTGCCAGAAAGACCAATGGAAATGCAGATATTCACACAAATGCATCGATGTTTCGCTTGTTTGTGATCAATGTCAACTTTGTGATCAATCTCAACCTTGCCACCTCATCACCAACTCAGAAGAACATGTAGAAGACAGGAGCGATCAGGAATTTTGTGATACATTCACCTGCCCACAAGGTTACTGGAAATGTGCAGACAATGGATGTATTCAGGAAAGTTTTGTCTGTGATGGAATACCCTATGGTGGCTGTATGGATGGTTCAGATGAAATATCTTGTGAGACCTACACTTGTCCTGAAGGTCATTTTAAATGTGGAGACTTTAAGATGTGTTTGTGGGTGAGTTTTCTATTTAGGTGCAATTTTGTACTTACCAAATTTTACTGGCCTGCAAACATCAATTTGGATTATTTTGAATACAAAAAAGAGGTTAAAAACTACAGAAAATGTTTGATTTTTCAGGAAACATTCTTGTGTGATGGTGAAGAAGATTGCCCAGATGGATCAGATGAAATTTGCAGTGATCCTTGTTTTCCAGAGAATTACAGTGGACCCATGACCCTCATGAGGGGGAGTGGTTTTTTGTTTGCTGTTTTATAAAGGCTTATCAGCACATCTTTACATATTCAACATTTCTGAAATATTCACAAATGTTGTTTTTGAATTTCAGAAATGTCAAGAGGACCCAACAAAATGCATACCTGTATTTTGGTACTGTGATGGAAGAAGTGATTGTCCTGAGGGATCTGATGAGACAGATTGTTCCTGTGGTGATTTTCACATGATTGGGTGTGTGATGAGTTTCAACATAACAGCCTGTATTCCTGTCTCATGGGCATGTGATGACCACCCTGAGTGTGTGGAAATTGATGAAACAATATGTTCAACACATGACAGACCTCAAATGTCTGAAGGTACATAAAAATGTTCAAGTGGTAAAATGCTCAGCAGACATTCCACACAATGCAAGATCTGGCCAAGAGGACAGAGGTTGTAAAAGTTGAAGGAACAAGTGTTCCAGTTTTCTCCATTTTGAATCACATTCATTGAAAATCAGCACATTCAAATGTCCAATTGTTGTTTTCTTTCATGGTTCACAGCTTCTGCTTTCTGCCATATTGACTGCACACAATCAGTGTGTCTTTGTCTTATTTCAGAACCAGACAGCACACACCCCAATTTGATTTTTATTGCCAGTCAACATGACATCAAAGATTACAGGATTCAAGATGAAGCCTGTGTGTTTTTTTCTGACACAATGAAATGTCATTCACTGGGGCTCACATTACAAACCATTTTGGACCATCATGTCCATAGGATTGACACTATTCAGCTTGAAGATGAGCAAACAACACTTCATATCAGTTTGCAAACAGACCACAATCAGGAAAGTGTATTTATTTTTTGTAACATTCAGTGCACAATTTACAGTCAACTGGACCTTGTAGAATATATCTTCAGAAAGAACCACACTTTTATATTTCAAAATATATTTTTCAAAGATACTCTCATTTGTTTGTTTAATATTGATGTTAAATTCATAAAAGTTCAGTTTGTAAACACTTCAATTTTTGACAAATCAGCTCCTCATTCCAGGTACTTCAGTGAGTCTAATATAGTTTTGAAGGGTGTTGTGTTCAGCAGAGGGTCACAATTTGAGTTGGTCAACAGCTATATTCTGAAGGTTTATTCAGAAAATAGTTTTGTGTACAATATCAATTTTCATGTTGTGGCAGATAACTTGTGGCTTCATCTCCATAATAGTTTCTTTGAATTTCACAGCAGTGGCATCTCTGTTGTATCAGAGGCCAGTTGCTACTGTTACATCATGAATATTACAATGGTTTCTTCTCACACAATCCATCCCAGTTTACTTGGAGTGTATTGCAGGAAATTGCACTTCAATTTGCACAAAAGCATATTTCAAAACAATTTCGGTGGGATTTCATTGAAGAAGCACCCATCTGGGCTGGAGAATACATGGATTTATGTCTATATTTCTGACTCCATTTTTTTCAATGTGACAAGTTATGGTTCAGGTGGAGCATTCTCTCTTGACTCCTTTATTCCAAGCCAGCAAATGGACAATATCATCACCATTGTCAACTCAACATTCAGAGAAAATGTTGCAACAAAGAAGGCATTTGAAAGTTCCTATGGTGGGGCTGTGTCATTTACAAGTCAGCCTGAAAAGTTATCATTTACAAATAAATTGTATATTCGAATGATGCAGTGCACATTTATCAACAACTATGCTGAAGACGGAGGTGGTGCCGTCTTTGTTGGACGAGGATTTATTGATGTTTCAATATCAGACTCAACTTTCATTGTGGAAAATTTAAAATTCAAACAAAGCAAAACTGCATTTGTTCTGGCTTTCTCTGACACTGAAATTTTCCATTCAACCTTCATTTTTCAAATGTTAAATAGTTTTCAGCCAATTGTTGAATTGCAAATGGTTTCTTCAGAATCAGTTGTAAATGCCTTAGATTTGGTTGTTGCTTGTTTGCCATGGCATTGGCTATCTGTAGACAAAGATGTCAAAGTCTCTCCTCATACTGGTGAAAATATATTAAAGAAATTTGTTTCATTTTGTAACTCCTGTCCTCCAGGTTCTTATTCACCAACTGATGGGAAATATTTTATTTCCTATTTGGGAAACATAAGTGATATCCATATTTCTAAAACAGACACTGAGTCTGCGCAGCCATGTTTAGATTGTCCATATGGTGCTGTTTGTCCTGGCATACATCTGAAACCCAAGTCTAACTTCTGGGGATATAAATTTGAAGGTCAAATCATGTTTAGACAATGTCCCATTGGCTTTTGTTGTTCAGGTGCTCCAAGTGACCCTTGCATTGATTACAACACCTGTTCAGGGCACAGGGCTGGTAAATTGTGTGGGACTTGTTCAGATGGTTATTCCATGTCCATGCTATCAGTAACTTGCCTGCCAGAAACTGAATGTAATGTTTCTTGGTTTTGGTTGCTTGCATTTGCAGGAGTTGTATCTGAAATAGTTTGGTACACATTCAAAGATGACATACTTTCCATTCCAAGCAAAATTTTTAAAGGTCTACTTGTTTGCATCAGAAGACTGTTTAAGTTTGGTCAAATAACAAATAAAAATGATACTCCAGTGGACAAGGCTTACTTTGGTATTCTGGCATATTTTGTGCAAGCTATGTCTATTTTCAGATTATCTGTTGATGTCTCTGATATGGGTACAACAGCCACATTTATCAGAAAAAGTGAAACATTCTTTGGCATGCTACTGAGTATTGAACTTTCTTACATTTCATATGACTTGTGCCCTTTCATGGGGATAACAACCAAAGACAAATTATCTTTCAAATTTTTATTCCTTCTTTGCATCTACATTGGTTTGTTTGCCTGCCTCATTGCCATATCTTTGATTGTAAAATCTTCACAGAGATTGAGGAACACTCATATTTACAAGATTCTATTGTTTATTCAATTGAAAACCATTGTTGGGCTCATGGAAGTGATTAAGTACACCTACTCAGGATTCACTGGTGTTGCTTTCATGTCATTGACATGTGTTTTGGTAGCAAATGATAATGTTTGGTTTTATGATGGGTCAGTTCAATGTTTTGAAACTTGGCAGTATCATATGGTTGCTCTTTTTATCATATACATTTTGCCATTCCCTTTCATGTTAATACTGGGAATGCTACTGCTGGAGAAGAGGAAAATATCAAATTCAAATTTTCTGGTAGGATGTATTGTACCACTACCAATTTTCATTATGTGGTCTGCAGTTTGGCTGTCCCATAAGCAAAGAAAGATACATCAGTTGGAGGGCAAGGGATGTAAAGAAAACCCAACTTCATCTGTTGAATGTGCAAGTGAGGCCATTTTGAGTTCTTTGCAAAGCCCTTATGTAACAACCAATACAGGTTCCCAATATTGGGAGTCAGTTTTGATTTTCAGAAGGTTACTTTTGGGTGCAACAGTGTTGATAAGCCATTACATTTTAAGGATGTCTCTCAGTGTTCTTTTGTGTATTTTGTTTTTGATTCACCATATTTTCACCAAACCTTTCAAAAATAAGGATTCAAACTCAGTTGAAACAGTTTCTCTGACTTTCTTATGTGTATCTGCCACAATAAGTTTGATCAAGGCATTTTACATTCACACTGGAACAATACTTGTTGTCACTGATTTGTTCTTTAAAGTACTGAAATTGCTAGAAAGTTTGTTTTTACTCTGCTTAATTTTGTTGATTGTGATGGTAGAAGTTGTCCAGTACTTGCAAGGAAAACTGAAACAGATAACCTGATTCATTTTTGCCTGTGAGAAAAATGGTGTCGAATAAATGAGACCAGACTTCTTTTCTGTGAGCATCTATTGCTTGCATACACAAACTATTGACCATATGTCCCTTCGAAGTGTAAAAAACAGTTGGTGCATTTGGGGAAAACAAGAAAAGGAGCCCAACAGTCAACTTGTGCCTGGCCAGCCCGACACACCCCTTTATGTTCCTTGGTGAAGGACTGCACCCTTCATTCGTTTTCATGTGGCATTCTTGTCAAACTGCAATTAAAATTTGTGGCAGCTTCATGCAAACAGCTGACTGATTTTGAAACAAGAATTGAAAGCAAACCATTGGCTGATGCCACACACACAGACACACACACACACACACACACACACACACACACACACACACACAAGCCAGCCTTTGTAGCAGCCTGTAAGTAGATCACTCTGGTGGTACTAGTGCTTGCCCGGGAGAGCTGGCACCTCACCGTCTAGGGCCCAGGAGAAGGCCCAAGACATGTGGTGACCGTGTGCCATAATCGGCGCTATTTGGAGCCACCAGAAGTGACATCGCTGCATGCACAAACATTCCTTATGGGAAAAACAAAAATACTAAGGCCCAAACTTCTGACATCAGAAGTGCCCTGGGCTTCACTGTTGTGTGATGGCTGTCTATTAAGTACCAGGTACTTACACTTCCCAGCCCTGAGATTTCCAGAGTTGTTTACATCATGTTTGCCTGTGTAGAACTTGATACATGAATCTCTCTGTTTTGTCAATGAATCCTACAGATGACTACAAAGAATGAGTCTTGCTGTGTTTTGGTTGAGAAATTTTCACTGGCAGCATTCTGTGACAAGTATTTTGCTATGTTCGCGTTCAAAAGCGCAGTGTGTGACCATTTTGCTCCCCATAGTGGGGCAAGGTACAACAAAAAAGAAAGGTTGCAGGGTACTATTTGGGTCTTTGGTGTCAGGCTTCGTCTCAGAGTTGGGAAAGAGTTCGTCCTCAGTAGGGGTTCACCCACGCTGCAAAACTGGTTCCTGTGAAATCACACAACGACTTTTCGAGACCTTTGGTCATGAAAAGATTTATATGATTGAACAGGAACCTTTTTGCAGTGGGTGAACTCACTTCCACCATGATAAGGGCAGGAGAGGATTTTAGAATACAGTGTGGTAGAATTCTGTTGCAACTCTCCAAAAATCAAGACAGACAGAATCCAAATTCCTCCTCTTGACCACGACTGGTCTTTTTGAAACCAATTTATCTATTCATTTTAAAGACGGGGGAGCAGAAAAGGGAGTTTCCCCTCCTCGGAAAACTAAGGTGCAAAAGGCCCTGAAGCCCCAGTCTGTGAGCGAGGAGATGTTGTCCCGAAACTTGACAACACCAAAATTAAAGGGGGAGGTGAGGCGGCAACAACTCCAATGCAGCCAACATCAGGACAGAATTGGGTGCTTGAACAATGTCCAGTCTCATTTTTAAAACAAGAGGCACTGGGACGTTTGGCTGGATCTGATGACATTGCGACTGACTGTGTGATGATGTGATCAAACTCAAAGCATTGGTGATCAAATGGCAGCAACATGTGCACCGTGGCCCCCAAATGTCTTCTTGAGCACTATCTACCTGTTGGCCCTGCAGAAGATCTGAAAGTCAGGCATACTTGTAGCAAGGACAAAGAATCATTGTCAAGCTCCAAGGTCTCTCTGGAAAACCAAGATGTTCTTCTTGCTCCAGTTGATTTTGCTGGTTTGCATTTAATTTCTGCAGGAATTCAAGAGAAAATGGAAACATTTGGTCACCTTTTGACCACCAATCTGGTTTTGCTTTTGCCCAGAAGATCCTGGTACTTGATTACTTGGCGTACACAAAGTGCTACTGATTAACATTTGATGAAATAAAAGGGACCCAACAGTCAAGTTTTGTTTTTGGTTGGCAGGCAACACAACCCGTGGGTCACAACAGATCTGACATGATGCACTCTCTGTCGTTGTTCTTTGCAAAGGGGGCCACAACCCGAACATTATTGGCACTGGAGGAATTTCAGTAGTTTTGCTTGGAAGCATTTCTCATCTGACAAAATACAAAGCATTTTCACCAAACCCTGTCCTTCTCGCCTTTGTTGATGACAAGAGGTAAAAGTTGCTGACAAATCCTACAGGTTCAATTGTTCACAACAGACAAAGCACGCAGACACATTGAGAGAATGAGAAGAAACGTTTGTTCTGTTTGGACAATCTCTCTCTTGCCTGGAGTCCTGCTCTGCTGTGTTTCATTTCAACGAAAATAAAAATTCTTTCCCCAATCTGGTGTCTTGCAAAAATATTGGGACATTTATTTGTTTTTTGCTTCGACACTGGGATATAACTTTGGATGCGGACAAAAACAGTACATGTCATTGGAACTCTTCACCCTGAAAGATGTGCAACAAGTGTTGTCGCGGACTTCCAGTGTCAACAGCAGTAAAACATGGCACATGACACGATTTGAACAGTCTGTGTGTGATGAGATGATAAGTTGATGAATGAGGCAAAGCATGAAGCAGTGTCATTTTGACCTGGTGCACTTCGCTTTGAGCAGTCAAGACGCATTCCTCAAGTCAACAAATCCTGAGATGGTCTGTTCAACCATCAACACATGCAGTTCTGATCTAGTGCGAAGAGCACCTTCGGTTTGAGGTGATTTGAGGCGGTTACACTGTTGTAGGGAGCTCAATTTATGAGCGACCTAAACAGGGCGACCCAAACAAATCACCTGTTGGTAGTTTCTTGCAAAAGTGTGCAGCAGTTTCATAGTTAAAATATATTTCACATTTGGATCCTTTGGCTCTCATTGAATTTGTTTGTATCAATGATAATGCAGAATAAGGAATTTGTCAAGTTGAATTTTTGGACATTGAGGGCAAAAAGCTCAAATTGTTTGGGCCATAAAATTTTGGACTTCACTGCACAAAGTCGGCAACATCTCCACAAACAGTTTGTTTGATCACGTGGACAGCCATCCTGAAACCCCATACCGTATTTCATTCTGAATCTTGTGTTGACCTTGACCCACCCACCAAACAGTGCCCTTCACCTGCTGGCCACCTTGAGAACTTCTGTGATCACATCGACTCTGCGCATTGCTCTCAGAGCTCGGTGCATTTCAGTGAAGGCTTGTTTGTCTGTGGACATAGTTCTCCTCCAGTAGTTCAGGATGATGGTCGTGGCCCCAAGAACATCGTTTCGGTTGTCTTCTGTGGCTCTTTGTATGTCATGGGGTGTGACGTTCAGCTTTGCCCCCAACTCCTGGGCCTCATCTACTTTGGTGATTCGTCTTGCGATCGCCAGCTGCATGTCAAATGTCAGAGAGCCCTGCAATTCAGAGGTTTTTGTATATATTTTGAGACAAGAGATCCCATGAAAAATTGCAAATGCTCACATTCACAGAAAACCAAATCCTGCTGCAAAACACATGTCTCCCGTGTGGCTGGCCCGTTTGGAGGACAACGCACGTCAGGACGTCATTTTACCAAAACATGCGACTGCGACCAGACTCAGCTCCAGTAAAGTTGACATCGGTATCTTATCTTGACATATCCACAACCCCTAGTCTCACCTCTGTCTTTTCCAGACTGACATTTGAGCAAGTGGTAATGTAGGAGGGAGTTGCACCTGCCCTTGCGTCAGACTCAAACTGCCACTGGGTCTCCCCTTCCTCTCTCACTCTATCCCCCCAAGCGCAAAATTCAGGATGACCCGTATCACCTGTGATGCCCTCGGACTGCTCGGCTTCACGGCAGATACGGCTCCAGTGGCGAGAGGTCGGGTGTTGCCCGTCGTTTCTTCCTGCAAAGTGAACGGCAGTTTTCAATGAACCTTCATCTCACCCTCACGCAAGCCGCATGGACCCATATTTTTGGTAATTTTGGCAAGTTGGAGGCAGCCAAGCTGTGCGGGTTGGGGTTAGGGTCAGATACATGATGTGATCAGAGAAACATTGGGCCAGGGCAGGAGACAGTTTGAATATCAAAAAAAAAAAAACACAGATGATGTGTTGATTAGATCCACAAGTTCACCCTGGAATGGCCCCTGTAAACCTCACCTTGTGGACTGAAAGGAAAATTTACCGAGTCATTTGGGACTTTGAAGTGGAGCTGCATCTTAACGTCTCCGGAGTCCAGGTCCTCCTCGCCACTCTCACTGTTACGTTTCATCGCTTTCTCGCCCAGCTCGTGGAGGGTGAGATCAAGATGGCCGAAGAAGTGGGAGTGGATGCCCTGGCAAACCGACTGCACGTGCATGGCGTATTGGAAATCTACGTCTCCCGGCCTGCATGTGTGGCAACCGTCAAAGTCCAGCAGGTAACCCAGGCGAGTTCTCTGAAATCAGAAATGAGTGGCGTTTGGCAGAGCAGAACTTGCGATTCAGTGAAGTTTTCCATCAGATCTGAGGATAACGAGAATAACAAGTGTTACCTAACGAAACAATCGAAAACAAACAACGAAACAGCGAGCAACACCCAAAGCTGCAGACAGACAAGCAGACAAACACACTGAGCAAATTCGAGATCAAATACCTTCCTGAACATTGCCCCTGTCCAGTGCTGATCCTCTGGGTGTCTCGGTCGCCACTTGTCAGCCCCTTCTGGGGTCAAGGCCATCGTAACCTTGGTTCTCTCAAGGTCATCAGCACTTCTAGGAACTCTCATCGTACTGTCTGTCACAAGGGAGAAACCCAGTTTGCCTTGAACTTCGGTCACAACCTGAAAATTGAAGATCTCCACAATAAACCTGTTCTCATCGTGTGCTTCAAACCAATTTGGTAATTTGCGATTCAACGGAAAAACAAAACCACAGAACATTTTTGTACAGGAGTGGACTCACATTTGTGAAGTCTTGCAATCGAAACAAGTTGCTGCCCAGAATGACGCGTAGATCCACTGCGGTCAGGTCTCTACTTCTCATTTTGTCGAGTTTCCCGAAGAGGAAAGCCAGGACTCTAGCTCTGCAGACAACCTTTCCACAAGTGCAGACAAACTTGCTGAAGTTGTCTGTGCTAATCTGAATCAAGTTGTCTGTCACTGAAAATATGTCTGTGGCAGAAGAGCCACTTTGGCTGTCATAAGACAAGTACTTCATGATTGGTCCATTGCCAGCTTCATGGTAATGTGCCACCTTGCAGTGTTGCAACATGTGGTTGTCCAGACAGTGAGGTATGTTCAAGATGCAGTTTTGTCTTGGGTGAGTTTCACCTGAGTTGGCTTCCAGAGGTGAAAACTCAGCTGCCACCAGAGGAGAGATGATGCACTCTTCTTGTGGAACATGCTGCAACAACTGTGAATGATGTGGGTGCACCTGGGTGAGGTAGATGCCTGGAGCATTTTCTGGTATTTGGAGAGAGACATCTGAACCTGGAGCTTGCAAGAACCTGGATTCTCCCAGAGAGACAGTTGCTGCAAATGTTCTGTAGCTCTTGTGACTGGTGGCTGGGTAGGGACCCCAAGAAGACAACTTGTCAAGGCCTTGGTGAAATAGACTGCTGTTCAAATGACCTGCAAAGATGTTAGAAATACTTTGTGAATTTGACTTCCAAGCAAAAAAGTTGCTATGTATAACTGTTTCAGGCCAGATGAAACAAAAATCCTTGTATGGGCTTGAGGGATAATATCATTCTCTTGACATCACCAAAATCATGGTATCTGTAATGAGTGATTTCAACACAGATCTAAAACCACAAATTTTTCCTTTTCACCCAAAAAACAATTTGCAAATGGTCAGTTAGGGTTGTGTACACACCTAATGCCAGTTGCTGCAGGGGAATGACCTTTGCCTTCACTGAACTGGGAGGAGAATGCCATGAAGTTTCTCCTGACAATCTGGAATCAGCACCTTGGTTGAGCTATTACACCCCAGCAATATCTTTGACTGCAACATGTTGGAATCTACACTCTGGACACTCCACAGTGTTGTTTTTTACAATCTGTCTGAGGCACCAGTCACAGATTGTGTGGTTACAGAGCAGGTGTCTGCAGATGTGATCTCCAGTGTCTGTGTACACCTCCAAACAGACACTGCATTCTGGGTCTGGAGGGAACCAGCCCCTGAAGGATAACACTGGAAAACAAGTATTGACTCTCAAGTGACAAAGGTACACAAAAGGATCAGTAGACAAAGACAAAATATCTGAAAACTGAAGTGTACATACATGCAAAATAGTAAACACCACAATAACCTTTCAAATGAACTCCTGTTTGTATTTCCTTGTGTTTGGTGGGATTTCATCACTTATGTCTTTACTTTCTTTACTTTACTCTTTACTTCTCTTTGTTGCTTGTTGACAACCACTTACCAGTTTGGTGGCATGAACAGGATATTTTCTCAAATTTGAAATGCATCTCTTCTTGAGGAGCAGTATTGCTCAGTTGGGCTTTCACAAGGTTGAACCATGTCTCTCCAGGTTCCCAGGATGGGCACAGGACCTTGAACATTTTTCCCTGTGGAACACCACAAGAATCTAGTTCCTTGGAGACAGCTGCTGATATTTGTACAAGAAATTCATGAGGATTCTGTACAATATGAACATGTTCAGCCCTGACTGAGACTTCCACAATGGAGCCATGAGGCATTGAGATTATCAGTAAAATGCCTTTCTTCACATGGAATGTTGCATGCCCATATGAAAGTTTGTCATCTTCAATGAGGGGCCACAGCCTTGCACACTTTGTGACCAACCTGGCGAATGCACCAATGTAAATGAGTTCATTGTGCTTTGCCAGGTGTTTGGCCTTGTAGATCAATGCTGTACTTTCAGAAGCTTCTGCTATATTGTGCACCTTCTTATGCACCAGCAAGCTTGGCACCAAGTAATGCTGGGGTTGACTAGCAACAAAGTTCATGGGGATGATCAGATCAAACTTCTGCATCAATTCAATGAGAAACTTCACATCAGTGTTTGGCCACAAATCATTCAGAATTGTGTGGTCAATTGTTCCTCTCAACAAACCCTGAGCAATAGCTCTTGAGCTGGCCTTCTTCAAGAATACCTCAGGAGTGATGATCACCTTGAGGTTGTCAATCAACCACTGTGGGTCAGTAATGACAATTTCTCTGAGACCTTCTTCAGCAAAGTAAACAAAGTCACCCATCATGTGTTGGAACTGCAGAAAAGACTCCAACTCAGTAGCAGTCATGTCATAAATCTTGCCAAGTGCCACCACTTCCTCAAGTTTCATGTGCTTGGCTCTGCATGAGGCTTGTGTTCTGTAAATATCAGCTTCAAGGTTGAGCCATCTCACTGGCCTTGGGGCACCCCAACTTGTAACCTCTAACTCATCTTCAAACTTCACTTTCTGTTCTTGAATCATTTCAATGAGACTTTTTTGTATGTTGTAAAAGTCTCTTGCTTGCCCTTCTCTGCTGTCCACAACAAAAATCATGTCTTCCTTGATAGTAGGCAGGTCATTCTCCTTCATTGTGCACAACAGGCTGCTGGTGAACTCTTGAATGTACCTTTGAGTATCCTTTGCAAGAATTTGATCTTTGTGTGTGAGTACAATAGCAATATTGTCCAACTTCTGTTGATTGTGTTCAGCTTTCATCTGGAGGTTTCTCAGCCAGTAGCAGAGGAAATCTTCTTGGGATGTAGGAACCCCAGCTTTTGACCCTGTTGGACTTGTGTCAGAAATAGGATCTTTGATGCCTTTGCTAATATCCATGACAATGATGTTCACAGCATTGGCATCCAGAAACAGATGGTGTGTTGTGTAGAACTCAGACTGGCCTCCAAAGTCCCACAGCTGTATCACCCCAGTCAACCTTTGTTCTTCTTCTCTGATCCCTTTCAGTGCTTCTAGAACTGATGGTTGCAGGTTTGATCTCACATCTCTGCTGCTTTTCTGCTTCTGAACTTCACCTGGCTTCTGTGGTGCAGTTGTGCTCTCTGTGAAATCAAAATCTTCCTTGGGATGAAGTGCTTCTGCCCCACAGCTCAGTTGGTGTTTCTCATCTTCTAAAGTGTCATTTTTGGATTGATCTTCTACTTGTTCATCTCTGTCCTTGTCAGGCTTTGATGGCTTTCTTGTTTCAATGTTTCCAATTTGTACAGAAGCTGCCAATTCCTGGACTCTTTGCTTTTCAAGGGCTTGTTCACTGGATGAACTTTCTGACCATAGTGAATCTCCATTCAAGTCCAGTTCTACTCTATGTGTCTCAATACCATTGGTACTGCCAAAGTCTGTACTGAAGGCCTCTCCCAACAGCCTCTTGGTCAGGGTTGTCTTCCCAGCCCCACTGTGCCCAATGATGTTGATCCTGGCTCTGTAGCTTGGTTGCTGACCATAGCGCAGTGCATGCTGGTATGCTTCTGCAACATGCCCGAAATTAGACGGAGTGTGAACCCACCCTCATTGCATGAACAAATTAAAAATTAACAATCCGTGTGATACAGTTGCAGGACAAGTACCAACTTGAGGAGTCATGTTCAATTTGTGCCTGACATCATTACAGTTGTGTGGCGCAATGTTCACACAGAACAAATGTGAGAAATCATGCACACCATAACGTACCAAGCAAATCGCTTTCATCCTTCGCAGCTCGCCTGACCTGAAGAACAGTAACAAAACCCGTGATGCCCATGGGACTCATGGTGATTTGAACATTTGCGTTGGTTGTTGCGGTCACTCATTTGGGTTGCATTTTTGCACCAAATGCAAGATTGCCTCTCCACAGCTATACACAACGGATGCCCATCAAATGTCTTTTGACCAAGTCAGCAACAGCCTTGTAGCACCAGCAGCACAGGCATATTTTTATTTTTGTGGGCAATCAGGCCTATGACCAACAAAATTACACCACTTTTTGCTCAGAAGGCAAAAATCCCCACAGAAATTACCATAGCTGTGTCTTGCATCAACCAATTTGCATAATCCAGATACCAAAATAATTGTCTCCACACATACCAGAAAAAGCCACAAAACATTCCAGACATGTCAAGAAAGGTCACTTTCAAAACCATACATTTATCATCAAATGTTCAAACTTTGCCTTTCACCCACACATATACAATGTGCAAAACTTTCAAAACCTGCAACGTATTTGATACCTAATCCTAAAAACCCTGCCAAGTCCTAAAACAACCAAAACAACTGTTCTCTTCCTCAGAAAATAGTTGTGAATGTGATGCCTGGTAACACACTTTGATGCATAACCACCCCAAATGAAAATTGTTAATTTCTGCCACCCAAAAAAAACACTGACAAATTTTATCACAGAAACACAACACTCACTTGACATGAAGCCCCCTCCCAAATATCATGAAACTTTTGTGTGTGCACTTTTGATCAAATTTTGTGTACTTTGAAGCCCAAAGTGGCTACAATTGTCCAAAAGTTTGGAATTTAAAATTTTTCATGATGTTCTTTTGATATATTCAGCATTATCCAGGACCAAAACACAACAAAAAAGACCACTGAATGCAAAATTTGTGAACAATACCTGTACGTGATTTCCAAATTACGTGCACAATGCAGTCAGTTCAGGTCATTTATTTTTCTCTGGTTTTGTCCAGAATCATCCCAAAATACATAATTCTTGGGCATAGAAAACGTGTTACCTTTGTTTACCTTGACAACGATATAAATTCTTACATTCACTTGTTTTGGCGTCTGGTTTTCACGAAGGCTGCCCTGTCTCTGTAGTCTTTGATATTTTTTTCCGAAATGTGTCAAGAGCACGCTGCATAAACGTTTCTACGTCTCGTAAGGCACCCGATTCAGCACGAAGTGTCGGCCTCTCAGCGTGGGCGATGTCGTCCTTGTCACGTTGGTCTGATTTGTGATCTGACACGACCTGAAGGGCACGTCATGTGTGATCGGGTGAAAACGAAAACTCGCATGGGGCTCTCAGAACAGCACTGACAACAGAAATTTGTCAGTGCTCTTCCGAGAGCTCCACAATTCAGTTGAAAGATGCCAACCTGTTAAAGTTGCGTGATCTCATATGGAGGAAAATGCGCGATTATTTTGTTTTCACATGACTAATACTGAGTTTGAGTCTTTTCTGTAAACTTGTCTTTTTTTGTTTCATGCATTTGCGATCACATCAGAATGTGAAGTTGGGACTCCCCCGAGAACCCCAAGGATGAGTGTTGTTTGCCGGCTGAGAGTGAAGTCGTTCACCACCACCCAGTTCCTACATCCACTTGCTTTCTTACCGACTCATCTGCAATAGACATGTGCATCCATTTATCAACGTCATGTGAAAGGCAAGTTCCATTTACGCGTGTGACCAGCCGGGATGCGAAAATGGATGACACAGATTGCTTCATGATTGTACTTTGTTTGTATGTTTGGAGACGGTATTGTGCAAGCACTCACACTCGTCCGAATCAGTTTCCGGTGAAGCTGGTTGAAGCTTTGTTGCCCGAGCACTCTGGAGACGACAAATGCAGCCAGTGGTCACATTCTTTTTCTTGCACTTTTGGGCGTATTTCAAAATGGAGTATTTTGTGCACATGAAAAATACAAGGGTACACAAGTGCTGCCACGCCTACAACTGAGTGTTGAACGCCAGCCGGGGTGAGATCACTCACGCCTACCAAGATCCCGCATCTACTCAGAACTACTGTCAATTTGAACGACTTACCACGTCTGCAAATTCTGCCACCCTTGTACCCTGGAGTAGACATGCGAAGCCGGATGTCAACATTTGAAATGAAAACAAATATTTGTAATTGCACTTTGTGTGCATATTTCCAGATTGTGTGAAATCACAACAGCACAAGTAATGCCACAAACATTTTACCTTGAGTGTGACATCCCGACACCTCGCTCGTAGCCAACCATCACCTGACTCTCCGACCCACGCACTCTGGTACAGGGAATGTTCAAAGTTTTGGTCAGTTTGAGCAAACGGCCCATGGAAACACAAACGCAAACATAACTTCTGACCATCACAGCATGCCAAAAGTTACGTCTGCGTTTTTCCTTTCCAGGGTTGCCGGTTGTTTGCTCAAACTCCCTATTTGCACGCACCCCAGCCCAGCTGGGTGAATTCACTTTGTTTTGGCAGGCCATTTCGTCTTCAACTAAGCCAAGATCAGGAATTAGCTGCGCAAGTTTTGTTCTGTGCCGTTTGGTTCAAGGATTTCGAAATAATCGAGTTTCAAGGGAAAATGAATTGGCTGAGTCCGAATGAACTGAGCCAGGGTGAACGTGTGTATACTTCACAAATTCTGTGTTGTCACAGATTAGTATTTTTCCCCCAGTGATCCAACACAGATTTACCTCCTCAGTGACCGTCGTACCCATCGCCTTCAAGGTGTTGCCATCCGAGTCTTCGGTCTGTGCGCTTCGACGAGCTGCTATTCTCGCCGAAGGTTCCCCCGGGTCCGAGGGGGGCTCCGCTGGCTCCATGTTACTCATTCTACAAAGATGAAGAGGGTTGTGATACTGATTGTCAGCCAGTCACTTTGTAGTGCGTATAACCCGCAAGACGTGTCCAAGTACCGGTCAACCCCGGCCTCCCGAGTCTGATACAAACAACAAAACAACGCAATATCACTGGAGAGGGAAGAAACAATAGTCATGGAAATTTTGTGGAGTCCTGAATCTTGAGTTCACTCACCAGTTTTCAACAGAATTACCAGACAGACTTGGCACGGAGAGGGTTCCTGTAACAGGTCGAACTGAAATTTTGGCAGGAATTGCCTGGCGGCTTGGTCATACCAATGCTGGGTTCTGTCTGGACACGTTGCGTATGTTGCAAACGTGGGGTTGGGAGTGGCCACACCGTCTGTCTGTCCCAAACCACCCCAAACCTTGTGGTGACCGGACAATTGTCCAGAAGGTTGCGCCGTACAAAGGGAGCGCTCAATTTACCCCTCCGTAAATCTGGAATTGCTTCAGAATGGGAAAAGAACAGAGGATTTGTGAAATTCCAGCCAATCTGGATTGATCTTGGCCATTCTGTTCTGCAGGACGGAGTGGCCATTACAACGGAATTGCAACGGATGGACGGGTTGGTAAATCGAACGCTCCCAAAGGCACAACTGCCTCTCTGAAGGGGAGGTTTTGCGTGGCCTGAAGTTTCTTGTAGTTTGCTGTGCCCAATGCCAAATCGTGGCACAGACAATAATTATCTGGTGAGGATGTTCACGACAGGGCATTCTTGTGACATTTGCGGTTTGCCAACTGGTTTTCAGAGACCAGATGGGCCTACCAAACCTCTTTATTGATGGACCATGTCCACTGTGTACATGATGGGAAAACACTGAGCATGCAGACAGTGCAATCTGGTCAACATAACATTGTGTTCCCATCCACAACACGTCAGTCACTTACATCTACCAACTGACGCGAACTTTCCATGCGAAAACGAACAGACAGAAGACCACTGTGACATGCTTGCTGTTTCGTACGAATCTGTGACGTCTGGATTTGATTTCAACGGACATTTCTGCAACGTCAATTTACTAGAAAAGAAAACGCGGAGTACGCGAGACGTTTACACCTGGGCGCTTACCTGTCAAAGGACCTCACCTGCGCTTCGTTTTTCGTGACCCAATTTGCAGACCTATGATTGGCTTTCGCAGATCACGCCACTCTTATCACTTCTTATCAGTGACGCACACAGGCCCTTGACTCCTTTAGAGAGGCTGGGATTGGCTGAGACAACTCACGCCACTCTTATCAGTGTCTTATCTCTCTGAGTCAGTTAGCCTGACCCGTTTTGGGGATGTGTCATTGGCTCGCCCCGCTCACACCACTGTTATCAGGTCACCTGTCAGTGGCGCAGGTGAGATAACACGCTGGGGACACGTGCTCTGCGGAGGACCGCCACGTGCGTTCTGGTGTTGAAGCCCACTCGGCTGGTTCTGACTTCTTGCGGCCCTCACTCATATCATGTTCTGTTTCACAAAACCTTTGGTTTTACCTTGGTTTTGTACAAATTCAATCTTGAATACGCACAACACAATGTCTTCGCTGCGTTGTCATATTTGCCCAAAGGCAAAAAGTGCATACCTGGGATAACGCGTGTCCAAATTGTGCATGAATTGGTCCAAAAAATTTCAATGTTCTGTTAGCAGTGCTTCCTTCAAAGAACGTTTTAATGCTGCACCAAACTTATGAAAGACATTGCAGATCAAGCAGGTGCAAAAATCTTGAAAAAAAAAACTTGGTCTCAAAATCAACAGCTATTTATTTGGTTCTTTCTACATCTGAGGTGTTTTGGGGAGATAAAACACAACAAACTGTTAGTCCACAAATTTTCTCTAAATGTGACTCCTGGAGCATTTCTCTTTCAATGGTTGAGGGTGTCTGTTGTGTGGTTTTTGTCTGAATGGGCAACCAAATTCAAATTTGCAACCATTTTGGTTGTTGCCACATTTCTTGGCCACAAGAACCCAAATCGCAAAAATAACTCCATGGAGCTCGCGGTGATTTGAAGAAATTTCAGTTGCTCTGATTTGGCTTGCTCTGATTTGGCTTGCTCTGATTTGGCTTGCTCTAATTTGGGTTACTTTTTTTGTTAAATTCTTACTTTTTTTCACTCAATATTCACAACTTGGGAACTCATTCAGCAGACACCCAAATGGAACAAATTTGACCAAAT
>JAAUXT010033843.1_pt1 | contig 37108 bp, 39 predicted proteins | sample 7278171 | NCBI WGS metagenome assembly JAAUXT01 (sample SAMN14350112, study PRJNA611818) | marine sediment metagenome | isolation source: surface marine sediment (1.8m) | place: French Polynesia: Moorea | collected 2018-08 | reverse complement strand
TTTACACTCCCCTTCTGCCTTATGCATATTCACCAGCTGAGCTATTATTACTTCATACAGTCTTTTTCTGTCGTACACACTCAACACACGGATGCTCAGCGCTTGTTGTTTTCGCGACTAAAACATACCCGACAATGCAACTTCCAAGTAAGAATTTATCCTGCAATATATCACAGTTAATCGCTACGGGATATGTATTACCGTTTTCGACAGAACAGACTCCTACTACTCACTGCTCAGTCCACCATCATTGCACCAGTGTTGCTCAGTGTTGTGTTCACACCTACGCTCGTAAGACTCGACGGATGGATGCAGGATGAAGTTTGTGGTCCGCAATGGCCACACCTGAACGAGTTTGGTGTTGGAGGGAATCCCACAGTGTGTTCGGGACCGCAACCAATCGTCCGCAAAACACAGCAATGCATCGTTTTTGACGGGGAAATGTGCACACGTCTGTACGAGTAAAGGACAGACTCGAACCTGCGGACGCAACACAAACTTCCGTAGCTGTGGAAGTCAGGGTATCATACGTACGTACCCTTACAACCCGGAGGTCATAGTGGGGTGGATGATGTCAGGATGTAAACCCAGACTCGGCCAATTCTACGTACTTGCTTTGAAAGCCCCCTTCGCAACTATCCATTTGCGCAAAGTTGGCAATTTTACTTTTTGTTTGGGTGGGGGATTCACTCCTGCAAAATCTTCGAATGGAAGTTGACCTCGCGTAGCTGGGGGCGTGTCCGGTGTTTCCACAATCAAACCACGTGTAGCAGTCAACGTGCACCGTGAACAACGCTCCTCGGCTGAAGGAAGGAATGAAGGAAGGAAGGAACGAACGAATGAACGAACGTACGAATGCAGATCCTCCTCTACTCTGCGGACAAAATGTGCGTACGTTCTCAGCAAAGGATTTCCGAGCTTCCAGGGGTGGTTCATGAGGAGGGGCGAGGTCCGCCCCACTCCTGAGTCACGACACCAAGAGAAAGGGTCCCCCGACACGCAGGCCAGACCCGCCGCTGGAAGTTCTGCCCTTCTTGGCAAGCGGTTTGACGGGGGTCAGACGTGCGCAAATTTGGCCTGTGTTCTCCCTCAGGGAGAGTTCCAGAAGTTTCCACCCCCAACCGTTCCATGCCGAAGGAAGAAGCGTTTTATCTATTTTGCACCTCATCGGCAGAGGCGGATCCTCCAGGGGAAGTGAGGCCATGGCCTCAGGCCCCTTGGGCTCTCCCCACACTACGAGGCTGATACCAAACTCCTTTTCGCTGTGTTGACCGTCATGTTGACATTCCTGTGTGCCGACACAGATCATTTGCCTTCATTTGTTACGTGAACAAACCCGCTGCACTCGCAAGTGGCCGCGGACAGCGAAAAGGAGTTTTGGTATCAGCCTCGTAGCACGAGAATATGGGCTCCGTGACACTTCGTCTTGTGTTCATGTCGTCAATATACAGTTTTGTTCAAATTGTTTTGAACACAGCATGGCAAGCGATCACCAGTAGTTCTCACAAGCGCGACGAATGACAATGACTTTTCAGTTCATGCAAGATACGATTGTTGCCATGGGAACAGCGGTCGCGAGGTCTGCTACGCACGACGCACCCAGCGCAAACGAGCGACCTGCACCGCTTGACGCATCCCGTTTACGAACCTGTCTGATGAAGGGAACTTGCCTTTGATTGACATGTCCCTGGGAGAATGAGGAGCGAGTCTGACGATTCTCCAGGGCAGCTCCTCTTCGGGCCGGGTTCACGCTGACTGCGTCACGGATTGTGTGAGACGGAAGGGTGGGGGCATGCCCCAAGGTTCTCCACTAATATCCAGCACATCTTGGAACAAGAACAGAGCCAAGGCGTGTCAATTTGGGGTTGCGTCAACTGCAATAAGCATGGCGCTCACGTCAATATGTCACCAATGTCCCAAAACCCTGATATGAGCTGAACGAACGAAGCACGTATTCAAGTACAAAGACTTGCCCAAATGTGCAGCCCATCTTGTGTGAGCATCCGCGACCCAAACACTGCTCCGCACAAGGACACACCCAGAGTGAATGAACCTAAGTTCAGCGCCACGACCCGAAAAGACACCAGGATTGTTGAGCCTGAGCAGTTGAGACTGAATCGGACTCTCTGCAGTCTTGGTCACAAGGTGCTGTCCACGAGCAGAATCAGGCCACACGGTCCTCCCGGCCATGCACATCCAGGGGTCGGGTCAGGGAGCCCACCTGTGGTGAGGTGGTGCAAACTCCAAACATACAAAGTGAAACTTTCTTGGGACTGTGGCACAAAAATAGGGGGGGGGGCATGTTTTGGGTATGTATGATTGATCAATGGAAGAGCTTGAACCCTCCCCCCTCCTCAGACCCACCTCAAAGTTTGCCCCACACGACCTTGATCTTGATTCTGCACCTCAGTTCTGCGAGGCTTGAGGTTCCAGAACTGTGAGAGACGTCAGACCTTGCAGAACCACTGACAGACCCAGTTCTGTGAAACGTGGGGTCATGTGGAACTGGACATCTAGTACAACCTTACACCAGATCCACCAAAGAGTGACCTGCACGAGACAGTGTTTGATTCGTTTCCTCACACCAAGTGAAATGCAAATGATTCCAATTGTGCTGCACCCAGATCCCTGATTCCCTGTAGATCTTCCCTGCGGGGGAATGAGTGGGGAGGGGGCGGAGGGGGAGCGAGCAACTAGTTCAGCTAATTAGGGGGTTAATTAGCTCATTATTGCGTCTCTGCGGAGGGGAGTGGGAGGGTGATCATCGGAAGAGCCGCCTTGGGGAGGAACGACGCTGATAAGTCACTGCGCAGCTTTTCGCGCAGCAGACGCTCTGTGGGAGGGAGCGGATCCAGCGGTTGGTTCTGGGCCAGATCCAGGCGTTGGTTCTTGGGGGCCGAACTTGTGTCGGGAGTTCGTTCAGGATGTGCTGTGGTTCCCAAATCTCCCCTTGTCTTGCGCTGCAAATGTTTTTGTCTTTTGATAAATTTTCGAGATCAGAGTTTCCCACCCACAAGGTTTGGTCTCCCCAGACCTCAATCCAGGATTTGCTGAGGGTAACGCAGCTCAAACTTGTACAAGCACGATCTGGACTGTGAGCTTCAAATTGAACAAAATTTGCGCGTAAATTTGCGATGGAGATGCGGTAAAAATGCGGCGTTGTTATTTTTCGGGGGGGGGGACACAGACGGCCCCAGTGGATCCTCGAGGGTGCATCGAGTGCGCACGTGCCCTGAGGCCCGGAAGCTGGCTCGGCGCAGTCGCCGCCGGAGTCGCATGACGCAAAGCTGCGCGCGCATCAGAGCGCCGGAAGGGGAGGCTGTAAACGAGCAACACGCGCCTCAGGCTGGTCTCGTTCTGGGACCGGGGCGGAGTTGTGCTCACTTTGGTCCAGTGTGTGCGCGCACGTGTGTGTGTACACGTTGGAGGGGGGGGGGTCCAGTGCCTTCAGGAACTAGTCTTGAGGATCAACTCAGACTTGCATTCTCCCAGTACATTGTACTGTTTCGTTTGAATTTGTAAAGCATTTGGAGCTTGAAAGAAGTCTGTGTGTTCTGAATTGTGTACCTTGGGTCCAGGAAGCATTCGACAGTCCGCGTGACACGTGAACTTGGAGGGTGCTGCAAAGAATATGTGAAGGAAGAAATTTTGTGAACACCGCACACACACACACACACACACACACACACGCGCACGCACACGCACACGCACGCACACGCACACGCACACGCACACGCACACGCGCGCGCGCGACTTCGCATCCAGGTGACAACGAAATCTATCCTGGCGGAGAGCAGACGAAAACAAATCTCCAAAAATTGTGCAAAATGAAACAAAAATACTTTTGGAAACCGTGTGGTCACTCAACGACAAAAGAAACCTCCGAAAGACACTCTCCTCTTCGGAGGAAGAAACCCATCCACGCCGCTCGGGTTTACTTTCTCGGGGTGGGAGGGTGACCATTCTCAACCCCTCTCAGCTTTACTGGCGCCCAATGTGGGACTCCGCACCCCGACAGCAGTTAAGGAACGCGAGGATATTTGTGTCGCTTGACAGTTTCAACGCCATTTTCTGGTGTCCCATGGACACAGACACGCAACGCAACCCTCTGTCGCTTCCCTGCAAGTTCAGCAAATTTGTCGTTTGTACACAAATCATCCAGGACGAACCCCTTCTCCTGACCCCAAAATTGAAGATGAGATGGGCACAGTGCGGACACAGGATCCACCTGAGACCTTTCTCATTAAGGACAGGAAACACCAACACGAAAAAAGTTTCCGTCTGCGACGCAAAACTGAAAGGCGAACAAGGTGAACAATGTATTGTGGTGGTGGATGGGAAGGGGGGGGGTCAGGCGCTCCTGCACCCTCCAGATGCTCCCCGAGATTTGCATGTTTGTGTCGTCAGTCCTCATAAGTTGGAACTGGTGTCGTGACAGAACGAGTCAAAGAATCATGGACTATTTAAAAATCAAAATTGTGTCAGTGGTCTGTTCGGAAAGCATGTGCTTCTGCAGGAGCGGTACTTACCACACCGGATGGACTCCAGAGCAAAACAAAGCACTTCGGTGAGAAAGGTAAAACCGTCTTTCTGAACAACAAAGCTCCACAGTGCTGGATTCGTTCAGCTTCCTGGTTCTCTGGAGTTTGTCATTTTCCCGTTGTTTCTGTCAGTTTTGCGTGGCGACCCCTGTCGCTGCGTCTATTTGTTCGCGCTCGTTTCTTCACGGACACTTTCTGGTGTGCGTGCAGCACCGTGCGGTCTGAACACCATTCGCTCTGCAGCAATACTCATTCAGCCCGTTGCTGGAGAGCCGAGGTCCATGCACGTTCATTTGACCAAGGGCAAGATTGGTGTTCGAGAGGGGAGGAGGAATGCTCAAGGATGCTGCGTGTACCCTCCCCCTCCCAAAGTCGCTCCTCCCCGCTCCTAATTTCTTTGCAAGAGCTGCAGTCTGATCAGAATGGTGTGTCGCGTTTGCCACACTTTGGTGTGCTGCGCGCATAGCATACTCCAGGGGACGAGGTGTGACCTCGGCTGAGCGGTGAGGTCAGTCCACCAGCTCTGGGCTTCGCTTGATATTGGGAAAAGTGAAGACAGACACACTGAAGCGTCACTATTGCAAGGATAGTTTGAGAGCCAGGTGGCTCTTCTGGATCTTCAAAATTTGAACAACTTTGGTGCACAGTGCAGAATTGCATTCCTCCATTTTTCAGTCGCGCTAGCGTGACTTAAGTATCTGTCTGTCTGTCTGTCTGTATATATATACACAACTCAATTTTCCATGATGTAGTGACGGCGGGGGGGGGGTCACACAGTTTTCTTTCTCAGGGTGATTCTGGAAAGAACCCTATGTAACACCCCCCCTCACACAAGTTTCTTCCCAGAGCCGCCCGCAACTCAACGCGCGACACAATGCCAGGGGTATTCTGGTTTCTAAAGCTGGGCAGCGGAATACCAGACACGTCCATGTCTTCACACGACTTGTACTTCTCTGAACAAAGAGAACAAAAGAAACCCCCGAGGAGGAAGAAACCCTGCACATGCACCCTGCAGGCAGATGAAATCAGGGTTTACTTTTTCAGTGGGGGCGGCGGACCCAACTCTCGCGCACATCACCCCGGCCGGGTCGCGCTCATCCGGGCTCTTCCCGGAGCGTGGGCTCCCCCGCCCCCGCAAGGCGTCACCGCGCTCAAGCCTATTGAATGGCTTGGTGTGTTCAAGGCGAATTTCTGGTGTGCTATGCGGAGTTTCACAGATTTCGTTTGGTTGCTTTTGTGAAGTCGGATGTAGTCGGTGAACGAATGGATGCAGCTGCATGCAGGTGCTGGTCAGTGGGGCAGCAGAACCCAGGTCCCCAGCCTGAGAAAAAGATTGTGTGCGCGGTACACGTACCGTTCGATGAACCAACCTCAGCGACGGGCAGCAACTACGATTCCTTACCAACCTGTTTTTGCTCGGTTGATCAGACAGTTCCATGAAAGCACCAAACGGAACACGATCCAAAAAATCGGGGTCTTCTTTGGTTCTGGCTGTTGACAGCCAATCGCAAAGGTAATGCGTTGCAGGTCCGTCTGCTCCATAAATCGAACGCGCCGGCCGCGAGTGGAACGACGTGTTTGGCTGCAAATCGAACGACACCTTTCGCTGCCAAACAACACAAGCAGTTCAGTGGTCAATCAAACGGCATCGTTCGCTGAGCACCAACCAAAACGCCAGGGTCAACAATTTGATCAGGTCTCTACCTCCCCCCCCCCCGTGTGTCTGCAAACCTCGTATCTCACAGGACACATAAACACTCGATTTACATTCTATACATTATTTCTAATTACGCCTCAGAAGAGGAAGAAAAACTCGCCACATCCCGTATTCATGAGCACCGTATCCACGGGGGCGCCATGGAAACCAGATCTGTTTGTATCTCTCGGCAAAATTACTTACATACGCGGGACGTGCCTGAACTGAGCGGAGTGGCGGCGCTGTGGAAACAAACACCTGTGGTGGAGGACAACTACGCGCAGCTCTGTGCAGGCCTTCCCACGTACTTACGTGCTCTTTGCTTGAATGGCTGCGTTCGTGGTGCATCAAACTCGCTTGTTTTTCCTTGGAAAAGACGCTTGAACACCTCACGCGTGTGTTGTGTTGTGTACTGAACACAAGGGTTATGTTTCAAGTCTTGAATTCTCAACTTCACAAACAGCCACCGCTCCCCGTCAACCCAAGTGGCTCAACTCTGGGACGTATTCGCCACGGAAGAGGAACCAGTCAGCAACCCGCCCTCGCCCTCACACCAACCCCAACAATTGGTTCAGAAAGGGACCCAGCTCCAGCAAATCGCAAAGACCAAAGACCCATTGTGATCACCTTCAAAATTTCCTTCACATGAATTACACGCAAGTTTTGAATCCAAAACAAATGATTTTCTCACTGGGACAAAGGGTCAGGTCCACGAACTGCGGACCTCAGGTGTGCGTGGTTTTGACAGTGTAGGAATGGAGTGGGTGATTATTTGTGCGTCTCGGATGGAGATGCGTACAGAGCCTCGCGGAGTCCAGACTCAGGGAGAATCCATCACAAGTGTGACCAGAATCAGGCCCAGTCCGCAGGGGTCGGGACACAGGGACTGACCGATGAAGACTGACCGCCTGACTGGACGGGTCGCTCACCGAGGAGAGCCCATAACGGAGAGATTGACCACTGATCACCAACGCCCGACCACTGATTGTCAGTGACGTGGATCCAGAAGACAGACGGCTGAGGGTTGGTGGGGGCTCACAGACTCTTTATAGAGGGGTCCCCCGGACCCACTGGACCCGCGCCTGACACACCAGGGACCACAATGGTTTCCCGTGTTATGAGGGGTTTGTTTCCTCTGTTGAATGAGCAGCACAACTTTGAAACGGTGACCCAGGGGCGATGGAGAGTGGCATCTGTTCCGTGACCAGTTAATCCAGGAGTTGGGGTTTGGGGCAGGGTCTCAGGTCCCCGTGCCAGCATCCGCCAGCACCTGGTATGCGTCCATTCAGACATTCATTCATTGTCGGCCAGACAGACACTCCCCGCTGGAAGCCACGTGTTTCGTGAATGGAAAACAAGGAAAATTCCCACCCTCCTCCCCACTGGATCCAGGATCGGGTCGGGGGGGGGGGCTGGTGTCGTCTGACACCTGACCCAAGGGGGGGATTTTTGTTTTGAGGTCACGGGGTAAATTTGATGAGAATTTTTTATCTTTGGAACATGGAGCCTGGGCCCTTGGATTCCTGGACCAAATTTTTCTTCTGCTTTGTATTTTTAGTGTTTGCAATTGGTGCATCATCGACGGAAATGGCTGAATTAGGAGGAACCAAGCGAAACAAATTTCCTGCAGACTTTACGGAAGAAAAATTGGTGTCTGACGTCTCAAATTCAATGATAACTGAAACATAGTGAACATCAATGTCACTGCTGGGCATTTTCACCAGAAAATGCTCAAAACTCGTCATTGATCCGTGATGCCCCGGACTCCGCTCACTGAAGGCCAGTCAGAAGGACGGGAGGCTGCAGACTGAATGGGGTTCAATATGGTGGGGAGGATTCACAGTGTGGGCTGGTGGAGGGAGCGAGGCCACACCCCTGGGGAAGCGGAACACGTCTGGTTCACAATACCGGTGCCGCTGCGAAAATTCCATTTGGCACAAGGCGCAAATTGAGAGGGGCACGAATTCAGAGACGGAGGGACAGAGAGAGAGATGGAGACACAGTGAAAGGCACACACGCGCAGATGGAGAGACACTGCACTGAGAAACGAAGACAGACAGACATACAGACAGACAGACAGACAGACAGACAGGCAGACAGACAGACAAACAGACAGACAGAAACGCAGAGCACGCCCACAGACAAACGGACAGAGACAGACACAGAGGCAGAGAACTTTCGGCAGCACGGGGCACTGAGGCCCCGCGCCCCCACCCCTGACCCACCTCTGCTCGCTGCTTCAAACCCATCCGCTTTCAGCCCCCAGACTCGAGACATGCACAGATCGAATCTTTGACGCAGAGTGAAAAATGACTCTGGTGAAAATGGATAAATCACAAGGTTCGAGCGCAACCTACAGGAACCCCGAACTTCGGTGTCATGGATCCAGGGACGGTTCCAGGGACCCTGAACTTCCCACCGACGGATCCAGAGTGACGACGGGACCGCCCCCACTGTCTCTTGCTTGTTACCCAGAGGAATCTAGGGACAGGGCCGCGATCCCCGGAAAACCAAAAATCAATGTACCCGGCTGTCTGGCACAAAAAGACAAAACAACCAAGCCAGGGGGGCTCCAGCTTGTGCGTTGGGGCCTGACTGCAGGGTTCAACATGCTCAAGAGGCAAGGGGGTGAGGGGAACCGAACGATTTCAGAAAAGTGTTTTGCAACAAATCTTCCAAATCCAGGCTTTGACAGGCAGAAGCTCAGGGTCCTACCCCAACCCCTGGGTGCATGTCCCCCCTCAGGTCCACCCTCACCCGCACCCCCTACAGTACCCCTTGATTTGCACTTGCAACTGTGCCCGCTACCAAGTTTACGCTACCTTGCACCATCCACCCCTGGGTTTTCTTCACTGGTCTTTCTTCACTCATATTGACTCCCATTCATCCAGAGCACGTTGATTCATTTCCATTGGGGGCTGTTGAATTGGAAGGCTCGGAGTCAGGGATGGGGAGATACTCCATCATCGCCCACTGTGGAGTGAGCAACAGAGCTGACACTTTGAAATGCTCTCCTGAGTGAGTGAAGGGGAGGTGGGGGCTTCGATTGTGCTGACGAGGTGAAAGTTTCAGATGTTGGTTTGTAATTGCGTAGAAGGATTTGAGATGGGGGCACAAGGCTTGACCCGCATCAGTCGAAGTGTTGTTACGACCGCGTGTTCCCTGTGTCAACATTTTGATCATCTGGCGGGGCGGGGATGGAGTGAACAATTCTCACAAGTGATTTCTGACCAGTCACTGACCATCTGTTAAGTTTGCTAGTTTACCCGTTTGGGGAGGAAACAACCCAGTGAATTCTATGGCATCTGCTGCAGATTTGTCTGGTTTGCTCCGCCAGTTCCCAAAATCAGTATTATAGGGCATTTGTGTCTCCTGGCTGACAGCAGTTTTCTTCCTTTGTCGGGTTTGGAATCCGTGTCGTTGTTAGAGCTGTACGGCTGCTCTGAGTTGGATACAGAGCTTAGATTGGACACCCAAAAACCAGATTGTTTTGCTTGATCAGATTCGGGGAAGATACAAATGTTCCTGGGGTCAGGAGGGCAGGGTGGTGGGGGCCATTGACTCAACATGGATGCGACACACTCAGCGCTGTGGGTGGGGAGGGGGCTGTGGTGAGTGACGGTGCCCGGCTACCCCCTGACGTCCCCCCGGCTCCGGGAGCCGCGGCGGCCCGGTGTGGTGCGGAGCGACTGTTTTGCCTCTTGGATCCTTGTCGAGGCGTGAAATAACCAGACACCAGTGCCTCAAGTGCTCATCCTGTCCTGGCTGGGTGCCTCCTGAAATGCAACGCATGCAGAGACTTTGCGCTGAGTCATTTCAGGCCAGTCCTGGCTTGAGGTGTCTTGTTATTTTGTAACACCGGATGCATGTCCCAGCTGTCCCTGCTGGCTGCCCCCAGCCTCTCCCCCTCCGCCCGGGCTCTCCCCGCCTCCGCGGGCTCTCCCCGCCTGGGTGCCCCACCCTCTCCCTGCTGTGCCCGCCGGGGTGCCCCCAGCCTCTCCGGGCCTCCCCGGCCCCTACCCGTCACTCCCCGCCTCCACGCGACGCTCGGCCCCGGAGACGGATCGCTCCCGCCCGGTCCTCCGCTCCGCGACGAGTCACTCTGAGCTCGGTGACAGCGAAGGTTCGACCTCCAGCGGACCCGGGGGCGTCCAGGGGGCGACACCGCGGTGTGTGTGTGTGTGTGTGTGTGTGTGTGTGTGTGTGTGTGTGTTTGTATGTGCGTCTGTGTGTGTTTGTGTGTGTATGTATGTGTGTGTGTTCAGAGACTCCTTTTTTGGATTGATTCAGGCCCAATTGTTCCCAAATACACGTCGTCTTGAAGCTGACTTGCAGGAAAAAATCTTGGCTGCTTTGGAACGACACGCCTGAGTCACAAATGAATCAAACATTTTAAACATTTTGAGAGTGTAGTTTTGACGCTGGAGATGCCAAAGATAGACTCTGCGTTGCGGGTCAGTGTTTAGTGGAGGCCCGACACCGATAAACGTCTGCCCCTCCAGTTATAAATTTCTCAGATACGTCAGACATGAGAGGAATAGCTGAGGTTTCAGTCCACACAGCACCACAGATGGGTTTTCAGCCATTCTCTTTTGTCTTGCAGTGACGGATCCATGTCTTCGGCGGGTTACGCATTCGAGACGCGCGTCAACTTTTTGACGCCACGAAAGTTGACGTCAAGAATGGCGCGTGGCGTTTTGTTGACCCCCGTCTTTGTTCTCGAATACATTGCTGAATCACGTCTCCGTCCAGCCTGATCTGTGCCGAATCTCCCTTTCTTCAACTGCAATAGAGCTGTACCCAATATCCCGAAGCCTTTTCATGAAATTCAGTACAGCTGTGCCCAATAGATCTATCCACATTTTGAATGCGTGTGATCAAGCCACAAAACTGGAGATTCATTCCCAAACTGCACTTCTCCAATTGTGAATGCAGTGTCGATAGCTTAATTCGTTGCCTTGACAGCCTTCAAAACGCGGGTGTCCTCAACAAAACCTGCAGCAGAAGGCAGGGCGAGAGGACGCGCCTCACGCCGCCCACAACGCGAGCGGCGTCAGCCTCAGTTCCGCTGACCTTTCCTCGTGTGGCTACACGTCTCTGTGTACGTTCCGCAGGCGGAAGACTGTGCAGTGTAACATCAAAAGTTTGTCAACTTTCCACCCAAGATTTGATCTAGGGGGCGGGACCTGGTGTCCATAGTGCAAACTCACCCATATTCATACAGGCCAGAGTTTGCGGGTGCGGGGCCCAGAAAGCCAGCTGGGGTCACCCAGGGTCTGCGTCAGGGGGCGGAGTCCACAATTTGGTTCAGAGGACGGTGCAGGCTCTTCCCAACAATGCCTCCAAGAGTCAGTCTGTAGGGCCCAACTTACATGTGTTGTTTTCAGAATGCCTTCGTGAAATTTAACAAGCAGAACACGTCATTTGTATCACAGAGAGGTAGTTTTATCCAGGAGCCTTTTCTTGGGCCGGAATGTTTTCACCCACACTCTAAAAGTAGGTTCGACTCACCAGGCTGTATTCCGAGTGGAGGCGTTCTGAACCTCGCCCAGTGGACCCCCCCTGATTTCTGTATCTTTTCTGTCGTGAGGTGCAACGTTTTCCTTGCAGAAAGAGAATGTCTCAAGTTGGATACCCCAAACCCCAGGGGGTTGAAACCCCTTGGACTAACTTCTTTATCTCTGTGTCTGCCTCTGACAAGCCCTGTAAATGGTGCAGGGCTCACTTCAATGGATCCCAGGTCTGGCCAGTTGGCAGCACCGGGCCCTGATCTTTGCCTCAGCCAGCAACTGTCCATTGGAGGTCAAACTGATGTGGAATACAATATTTTTCGGGTGAAGAGATGGGGGCCGCAGGCCCCACCCCCGGATCTGCCTCACACCACAATGACACCTGTAGTGTGACACACGGATGGCGCAGAAGTTTCCTCTGACCTTTCTGTCGTATGGCTCCTGGTCCGCATTATCTCCCAGTTTTGATGTTGCGCTTCCAAGGCTTGTGCACTCTGCACTTTCCAGATGAAAGCCCCTTCCCTCTCACACGTAGTGCTTTGTCGCCCTTTATTTTCGCTCAGACAGACACGTGTTTGTTGGGGAGGGTGACACTACGTCAATCTGCACGGGGTTCTCTGTGTGCCTGCACTCTGCACCTCAATGATGAGACGCCCCTTGACACACATGTGCTGCTTTGTTCCCAATTGTCGCTCAGGGGCAACACGTGTGTGATACACGGAGAGGTGTCTCTGCTACGAGGGACCCAGGGATGGATCCAAAATGCAGAGCGCAAGTGAACCCAGTGGCCCAGGACCTGGGGTAGGGCCTCCTCACCCTCAAAGAGAAAACGTCCAAATTTGGTGTCACAGGTGCATTTCTCATTTCCCTGTGCAATTTGTTCCAAGTTGAAGTTTCCCCTTCTAACCCCACAAAATTCATTTGCTGGTACTGCCAAATTTTGAGCTCACAAGGATCAGATGCCAACCGAGGCCAAGGTCAGACCCTTTTTGCCGACCCTAGATCTGGTAGAAGGTTACAGCCATGTGGCCTGACCAACCAAATACCCATGATTTTGTTGCTGTCAATACTTAAGGCCCTCGTCATCAACTCTCTTTGTCCTTGCTCCTCAAAGGCTTGTCACCTCAATCTTGGATTCTCAGGCACAGAATGGCGACACACAAAGGACCACAACTGTTCTTGTGGAGTATGTTCCCACATTCACTACCCAGGATTTGGGTCTGGGGTGTGACTCAGGATCACAACCTTACAGATCTTCCCTTGGGGTCCAGGTTTCAGGTACCACGAGATTTGAGGACAGATCCCTACAGAATCCACCCGACGGGATCTGGCCCCCCAGGATCCGCCCCTGGGGTCCATCCCAAGACAAAACGACGTGGGGGACCTGGGTCCAGTTCAGATGGACCCTTCATTGATGTGCACAAAGTCGTGCGTCCCATCGGATCATTTGTGCCTCGTACAATGCAAAGATAACAACCCAATGTCAACTCAGTTGTTGAGCTGATGTGTCTGTTGTTACGGATGTGGACTGGCTCAGTTCACTTCAGCGCGTTTTCTCCACCAAACCTCCAGCTGAACTGACACAGGAGCCTCACACAGAGTGCGGTTACGTCAGCCGACGTCGAGGCTGGGTGCGCCATCGATACAGGTCCCACACCAGTACAAGAAACTGAATCAAGTTGCAAGAATTTTGTTTGTTCTAGTATCAGTGAACACGCAGCACAATGCATCCAGTGTGAATATGCACAATGCCAAAATATTTTTCCAACAATTCGCGTCCGTCGTTTTGCACGACGGCGTTGCACTCTTTGTGATTTGCTCGAACCAACCACGTTGCGTTGCTGCACCTCCACTCAGACCCTGCTTTTGAGGAGCCTGGATCGGCTGGGAGTCCACCCAAAGAACCGGATAATAGTGCGAACAATTTTAATATTTTTGGTGGGGGGCGACTAACTTCAACTTGGCAAATGGAACGTGCAATAGGAGACAAAAACTTCCTTCAACACAAACTTCAGAGGGTAGTTCTATTTTTGGCGAGGGAGGGCCTCCTGGATCCACCCAAGGCCTGTCAGCTGCAGGTCCCTGAGATGAGCCGTGTTTGCTGCAGACATGTGGATTCACCGCGCATTGCGTATCTTATCCAGTCAGAGAGTGCTGAGTTGACACGGAGACGAGACGCCCCTGGGGATGTGACGTCACATCAAAGAACCCGCGATGTTGACTGTGTGCGCAAGGCGACAAATTTGTACTTAGAGGTCTGCTTCACAGTGGTTCAGATAACCCTGTGGTGCTGGGCAGGTATTCTTGGTTGGGATGCACCGCGCATGCGTCACGTCTCGCGTGTGGTTGGTGGCTGCTGTGTTAACTCTGTCATGTTTGGCTGACGTGTTTTGGAACGCAGTGCGTGACGCACCCAGCGTGATGCTCGGACCATCTCTGATTTCCATCCTGACAGTCTGAGTGGCACTGACAGCAAGGGAAACGAGCCAGGAACACAACGACGCAACACGTGGGACCATTTGGGTCAGCCTCGCCTGACTTGAACGTCTCTGACACACAGACACACACACACACACACACACACCTGCGAACACATTGACGCACCAACGGTATGACGCATCAAGTGTGAATCTTACCTGAACGTTTCTTGACGACACACACATGCGAACACACACACACACACCACACCACACCACACCAGCACCTACACACACCACCTCCCAACACACACACACACGCACCACGTGACGCATTGCACGTGTCCCTGGCCTGAACCTAAGCCTGACGCTTTTCAATGACACAAACACAGTGTCCCCATTGTCTTCAGACCCCTGCACAAAGCAACTCTGATATCAAACAAGACAATAACGTCTGTGATGAGACAAGAGCAGCGTCGCAGCTCCAGTCGCCTCCAGGATGGAGACGCAACAGGCTCCAGGGGCTGTCCAGGACACCCCGAACCGGAAGTCTCTTTCGTCAGGTTGAATGCGCGAAGGTCATGCTCGCATCAAGGCTCAATACATGGCCTTTTGAGGAGAATACCTGGTTCATTCAATGTAGACAAGGACACAACCCTGGATACACCAGTGTCTGGCTGTGTGGTTCTGGATCAGGAACAATGATTCTGCTGTCAGGACCCCCCGCCAGCCTGGATCAGCCCCATATCACAGTTTACGTCACGCCTTCAGTGCCGCAATTTCTATTTCTCTGTGTGAATTTACGTGCGAATTTCACTCAGAAAGAACGAGACCCCACACACGGGAAGAGGAGATTTCTCTTGGGCCTGTTACACAGGGAGTGCGTCAAGCGGTTTTAACATTGCTGACGCGCGGTCCAATTTTGACGTCGACGTCAAATTTAACATCAAACCCAAAAGTGGACTTTTTGACGTCAACCCATAAAATGACCACGTGTCACCAATGTGAAAACCCCAACACCCGTTGCGTCGTTCGGCAGGAGTACGGGTGAAACCTCAAGGGGTTTACACGCAGGCGCTGTCGGCGTCAAAAAAGTTCAGGCCGACGTCAAAACTTTGACGTTGACGTCGAAAGGAGAACTCAATTTAGAGCGTTGACGAAAAAAACGGTCCTATCTATTCGTGACGTCAGCGCTCACGACGTCAAAATTTTAACGCCGCTTCGGCTGTTTTCGACCGAACTTCGCTTCAATCTTGAGGTGAGTGACGCACCCATTGTGAATCCAACTTCCCCGTCCGCATCCGAAGAACCTGAGATCTGCCTCAGATCTCCTTGATGATGATGGGAGAAATAAAAGATATTCCTCCCTCCCTCCCCCCTTCCCAGCTCAGTGCTGCAGCTCCCGTTTCAACGCCTGTCAGTCGAAACTCAGGGGCGGAACCAAGAACCAATCTCAGGCCCAACTTCAGGGATCCAAGTCTCAAGGGGTTTACATATTGGTGACGTCGACGTCAAAACATGACGTCAAATCTTGCACTTGACGCACCCAATATGTAAATGTTTGACGCTGGCGTCAAAATTCACTGGACGTTGACTGCAAAACCCAGCAGTGGTGACGCTTGACGTCGCAGTTTGACGTTGACGTCGGCTCAACATGTAAACCCTTTCAGGGTTCCACAGCGATTTTGGGTGACTCCCTTCACCTGCCCGTACCCCGAAAAATTGTTTTCTCCTTGTTCTGAGTCAACGACGACTGTCCTGGTTGAGTTGGGTTCCATTGCCCCCAAAAGAAAATGTGCTCCCCCTTACGCTTACGCCTCCGAAGTTCAGTCCCAGCTGAGACCCAAATCTCGCCTCCCGTGGGACGTTTTCGTTCACCAGGCCTTCAAAAAAGGGCCCAATGCCGTTTTTCGTGAGAACCTCTTTTCATTGTCTCTTTTGGGAGGTTGCAATCCACAGTGGAGTTCCTGTAAGAAGGGTGTTGTTCCAGAGTCATCCTGCCCCTGGAGTGGACCAAAACCAACTCCCCAAAAATAGAAGAGCCTTCTGGCCGCAACAGATACCTTCAGAGTACCGCGGGAAAGGACGGGGTACCAGGGGAAAATAGAGGAGCAGGTGCCACCTGGATACGCCGCTGAAAAGGAGGGGGACCAGGATAAAAAGATGAATCTGCACACAAGGATCTTCTCTTGTCTCGTAAGTCTTCAAACTTCAATGAGCTGGAAAATTTATTGGAGAAAATGTGACAGAGAGGGACGGAAAAGAGATTCCGAGAATTCATGAGGTGTTCAGCAGCCTCGGTCGTCGTGACATCACAAACGGATCCAGGGTCTGGGTGTGTGTGGGGGGGACAACCTTGGTGTCGACCCTCAGAGGCTCGTAATATGTTTGGCACCTCAGAGATCAGTTCATGGGCCCGTCCATGTTCACCCTCAGTGAGGACCCACCAGCTGTCAGTTCAGACCCTGGATTCACTCTCCGGTTTGGCAGTGGATTTACCCCTTCATATGTGTGTTGGATCCTTCACCGATCAAACCCTGTATTTTGGGCCTGTTTGTTTTGAAACTACTGGCTCTGCCCTGGTGTGCTTGATTCAGACACAAGAAGGTCCGAGCGAAACACTGCGTCTTCCCTGTGCTCAGATATGGATTTTTGTCTGAGTTCAGACATGGATACACCTCAAATCAGACCCTGGATCTCCCCTGTCCTCGAACAAAGGATAATCCCCATTTGTGTCAAAACCATTGTCTCTCCCTTGGCCTTCGCCTTGATTTGCCTCGTACAAGCTCAAGATTTGTGCCCGCATCAGAAGCAGAACACACTGGATCTGTGCGTGCGCTCAGGCCCTGAATCCCTCTCTTGTCTTTGGATCATTGACCTCTCTTTTTCATTTTCTCCCTCTCTCCCTCCCTCTCTCTCACACTCTCTTTGTCTCTCTCCTCTCTCTCACTCTGTTGGTCTCCCTCCTCCCTGTCTGTCTGTCTGTCTGTCTGTCTGTCTGTCTCTCTCTCTCTCCCGCTCAGACCCTGGACCCTGTGCACCGCTCTGTGACTCCACCCCTGGTGGCGTCATCAGGGATCAATGGGCGATAATCCGACGCCGGGAGACAGCGCCGAGGCGGCTGCTGCTGACACGTGTCCCGCACATCTGCGTCTCCGCGCACCCGCCGCGCATGCGCGGGGAGGGAGGGAAGGAGGAGGGAGGGAGGGAGGGACGGATGGACGGACTGACCGACTTATGGACGGACAGATGGACGGACGGAGGGATGGACAGACAGAGGGATGGAGGGAAGGAGGGAGGAAGTGAAGGAAGGAGGGTTTGAGGGAGGGAGGGAGTGAGGGAAGGAGGAAGGGAGAAGGAGTGGGGAGCAAGGGGAGAGAGAGGAGAGGAAACCAGGTCAGGGAACTTGGAAGGAATGTCTGGCGAGCCAGACCGTGGAATTTTTCCGTGTATGCAGTGCGTAGGGGAGAGAGAGAGAGAGAGAGAGAGAGAGAGAGAGAGAGAGACAGAGACAGAGACAGAGACAGAGACAGAGACAAAGACAGAGACAGAGACAGAGACAGAGAGATAAATGGAGTGGCTCTCTCCCCTGTGTCCCTTCTCTCTCTACTCAGCGTTGGGATCCCCGCCACACCTCGTGGATCCTGCCCTGACTTCTGGCATCAACATCAAGGCACAACCCGGAGTTGTCACAGACAGCACATCCCTTTCCAACGAGGTCTTCAAATGTCACTCGGAGCCGTCCGTGAATTGAAAAACGTTGTCTGGAGTGGAAGTTTTGTGTGTTGTCTCACACTGGGCTGACAGGCTGAGGCCGAAATCAAAGGAAATGTTTTCAAAGGACGCGGCGCATCACAGAGAGGTTTTCCTTCTGCGATACCTGACGCGAAAAGTAGCCGGTTTAGGCACAGCGACCGGTGCGTCCGCCGTGGCACGTGACCGGCCAACCCTGCAGGCATTTGGTGCATAGAGATGGGGAGACTTGCGTATAAGGCCGCAACAAACCGAGGTCCATTGGCAGCAGCAGAAAATTCCAATTGTCTTTCGGCCCGCATGCGAAAGGTTCGGTGTTGCGAAAGCGTAACTCCGGCCGTGGAGTGAACGTGTATGGAAGAACTACGCACCTGGGCTCGAACCCACTGCTCCCCCCCCCCCAAAAGATAAATCTATCCCCCTAAAAATATTTGCGCCCCAGGTCTAAAAAATTTTGCACTTTTACACCTGAAAATGTTCGAGATTGACGTTTTGTTTATCTCAGGTGTGGCCCTCCCCTGTATCTAGTTCTGGAGGCGCTGTGTCCTTCAACCCCAACACCCAGAACCCAGTGTGAACACGGCCTGACTGGAGAGGTTCTATGATCTGTACCTGTGGGTGTCACAGATTCGTACCACGATGGGCAAAACATACGCTTTCAACAAAGGCAAAACCACCTTGCGTTTTTCCAATCATATCTGCCTCTCGCGTTTGCGAATTCAAGAACAGAAGAACAAAACACGTTTCCTCACTGGCGTTCCAGAGGCGGATCAAGAGGGCCAACATGGAAGCGTCATCTGTGCTGTAAAACTGAGAAAAGATGTTTGGCGGCACAAGTGGGCTGGGACCGTTGATCTGCCGCTGTAGATCTATTCCATCCCGACGTAATAAAGAACCAGCCACCCTAAACCAGGAGACGCGGATGTCTTGTCTTTCCATGTTCAACCTAAAATGGTGAGGTCCTCATCAAGGCTTCAGTGTGCTTCTGGAGTCAAATTCCGTTGACTTGTCTCGTCTTTTCAGTACACAACCAGTTCGGGGAGGGCCAATTCAATATTTCTGCTTGTTATTCTTTGACGCCCCCTCCAAATTTCGTGCTGTCAAACCATCTTCAAAAATAATTTCAAAATCCGGGTACGACTCGCCCCCCCCCCCGCCCTGGCCCCGGTGTAACAGGACCAGGCAACGACCAGGATCAGACAACAACCACACTATTTGGTCATTGTCTGGTCCTGAAATTTTAGGACCACACAATGACGTCGGAAAAATAGTACGGTCGTTGTCTGGTCCTGAGACACCGGTTAGTTTGCGCTGGTCCCCCAGTCACTCTATTATCATTGTTCGTCGTGTATTTTTAGACCGGCCCCACCTCGTTATTTTCCCAATTGACACACAGAACATCAAACAGCTTTTGTTCCATCATCGGACGGAGGGCAGTGCTGACCAGCGCGGGGCTGTGTCACACTGGGCGCGTGGTGCGTTATACCCACGCACCGTGGCGAGTTTCAGCAACGCAAATTCGTTGTCCCAATTACCATTTTATTGGTGACACACATGACCAAGTTTGCACTTGAGAGCCAATAGCTGGTGACCAAATGGTCGCTGCATTGATGCTTGCGCTGCAGTGCCCACCAATCAGTGCCAGGTGGCAAAGACTGTTTGACATACCCAGAAGAGTGTGAAAGTGTGTTTGCAAACTACATGGAACACATTGCCACACGCCTGTGCAGAAGGGATGAAACGCACTTCGTATCCCTCGTGTGACTGGTGCAGAAAATGACGCTCGACACTTCGAGTCAGCGACTGACCCGACCTCTCTTCTGTACAAAAGGCTTGATGCAAGAAGAACCGGACTCAGTGTGCGGGGTCCGATCTGGACCAGACGAGGGTCTGGACAGGACGAGACTGACGGGAGGGTCAGGACCGACGGGAGCCGTGAATCCGGCCGACCCCGCCGCATCCACCACCGCACCGGAATCTCAATGTTCCGGACGCACTTCATCTTTCTCTCCAAACTCCCAGAGAAAAACAACATCAGGCAGAAATGTCCTTTTATGGCAGTTACGGGTGGGAAACAGTTTCAGACGCCCTTTTGTGTGGTGAAGCTCAATTTTCTCCATTCTTTTTGTCTGTGGCGGGCCAACATTTTTCCGTCACGAGACAGAACGTGTGAGAGAGCTGCAGACAGACGAATGTTCAGAGCCTTTGTACGCGCCCAAATTGAGCTTGGCTCGTTCGAGAATTCTCTAAAACAGAAGCAACGTGAACGAGCAGGCCCCTGCCCCGTGTGATCGTGTCGTGTCGTGTGTGTGTGTGTGTGTGTGTGTGTGTGTGTGTGTGTGTGTGTGTGTGTGTGTGTGTGTGTGTATGTGTATGCGTGTGATGCGTGTTTGAACGGGTCGTCACGTGGGAGGAATGAGGTTCTGTCCTGATCTCCGAGGTTCGGATCGCTCTGAGCCTGATTTGCACCTCAAATTACTGTCATTTCCTCCAGTGACCCGGGGGTGTCGGGGCCTACCGCCGGGGATTCAACCCCGAGGGAAGCCGATAAGCTGCAGTCAAATAACTCTGAAAATCAAGTGGATACCTGACAAAGAGCCCAGAAATTTTAAAAAAACAGAATTCAAATTACTGCAGTTGTCTCACTCGCTGAGTTGCTCTTGCACATGCCAAAACAAACCTTTTTGTGACAGAGTACGAATGTCCAGACTCCTATTTTGGCACGGATGGAAATGGTGAAGAAGGAATGTGTGTGTGTGTGTGTGTGTGTGTGTGTGTTCTGTGTCTGTTGTTTGTGTGTGTGTGTGTGTGTGCGTGTGTGTTTCTGTGTGTGGCTGTGGTTTGTGTGTGTGTGTGTGTGTGTGCGTGTGGAGTGTTTGTGTCTGTGGTTTGTGGGTGTGCGTTGTGTGTGTGTGCGTGTGGAGTGTTTGTATGTGTGTGTCTGTGGTTTGTGTGTGTGCGTTGTGTGTGCGTTATGCGTGTGTGTGTATGTGTTCCACTCCCTGCGGTTCGTCTTCGGTTAGGTGTGAATCGCCGTTCACCAGTTGAAGACGGGATGAGATGAGACACACTCTGTGCTGGGTCTGGCTGCTGAAAGGCGACTCGTCGTTTCCTTCAGAATGGGGCCAAAGTTCTGACAGCGAGTGGGATGGGGAAGGTTTACAGGGACCGGTGAGGGAAAGGTTCAAGAATATCAGACGAAACAACGATTCAAGGGAACACGCGTTTTGCTGAAGTGGTGTGTTGAGGTGTGAGTGGACGCCTCAGGAGTTCGAGTGAGTTGAGTGTCGGTTCGCCCCAAACCACAAAATTCCAGGAAAAACCAGGAAACGCAACGAACAGAGCTCGAATTCGCTGAATTGGTGTGTTGTTCACTGGAAGCCCGTACCCAGGGCAGAAAGGACGGCCAAGTTCAGGGGAATCCAGGGATTTTGGGGCCTGAGGGTCCGTCCTCTTATGACTGGCACAGTGACACAAATTTCCTCCCTGAAGCGGGCGCCCCTTGGATCCTGACTCCAGTGCCACCCGTGTTCAATCGCGTGACCCACCCCCCAAATGAGCAAGTTCAGCGAATTCATTTTCTACGGTTGAGGTTGATTCTTCCAATTGTTCAAGAAATAAACAACCCTGATTTGTTGTGCTGTTTGATGTTGATGAGTGCGTGAAGGTGGGACTCTCACCAAATCGAACGGGCCCGAAATCATCGCGGGAGGCTGGGAGTGAAGGACATCGCAATTGAGTTGCGCGGACGCAAGCTGCGTCCCACTCTCCCGGTCCTTTCTGCACTGGCGAGGAAACAGATGCTGTTGAGCCTGAGTTCACACGGGATGCGTCATGGCTGGGTGAGTTCACAGCAGATGCGTCATGACTGAGTGAGTTCACACCAGATGTGTCATGGCTTAGTGAGTTCACACCAGATGTGTCATGGCTTAGTGAGTTCACACCAGATGCGTCATGGCTGAGTGAGTTCACACCAGATGCATCATGACTGGGTGAGTTCACACCAGATGTGTCATGGCTTAGTGAGTTCACACCAGATGCGTCATGGCTGAGTGAGTTCACACCAGATGCATCATGACTGGGTGAGTTCACTCCAGATGGGTCATGGCTGGGTGAGTTCACTCCAGATGTGTCATGACTGAGTGAGTTCACACCAGGTGCGTCATGGCTGGGTGAGTTCATACCAGATGTGTCATACGGCTGACTGTCCTTTGGAAGGGCAGGGTTCATGCCCGCTGCGTTTGGTAACAATTGACTCGAGCGAGACTCTAAAGTTTTAGTGCAAGGACACTTGCTGTGTTCAAATTGTATCTCGAGGAACAAGCAATTACAGTTTGGTTCAGGGAAGCTTCCATCAAAGTATTGAAGATAACCACAGGCTCAATCTGTGGCGTTTCAACTTTGCGTCCTGGACACCACACGCAGTTCATCTAGCGTCAGGATGGACATCAGACAGACAGACAGACAGACAGACAGACAGACAGACAGAGACGTAAGACAGACAGACAGAGATGGAAGACAGGCAGACAGACAGACACCGACACACACACGCACACTGACACAACACACGACGCAACATGTGACGCAAGACATGACGCAGCACATGATACCACCGGACCGAACGTCTGATCCACTCAGCACGATACCCACCCACCCACAGGAAGCGCCTGTGGATCAGGAGCGCGGTGTCGGGTGTATGTGCGACCATCAATACTCATTAGATGGGCAATTTCACACGGACTGTCCGCGGTCTGACCTCACCGCTGCCCAGCCCCCGCAGACGAGCATCACGTTTCCCTAGTTGCTCTTTCCTTGATGCCTCCTGGAATGGACCCAGTAGACAGGATGGGGTGGATCTGTGATCTAGGGGAGGGCGCGGGGGCAGATACAGGATCAGGAGAGGGAGAGGGGGTGGATCCAGGGGGCAGTAAAGGGCTTGATGCAGAGTCAGGACTTGATGTGGCTGATCCAGGATCTGATTTGACCTGGTGGAGGGGCCAACCTAAAGTACAGATCTGCCTCGCTGGGTGGTGTGAAGCCCAGTGGGAAGGCCCACCCTGGAGAAGGCAAAAGAACCAAGCTCTGTTCTACAGTTTCTTTTTTTCGGGGGGGGGGATCTTTCGTTCGTTGAAGGGGGGAGATGAATGTCTTACTCAGTATTCTTCACAATATGTACTGCAAGCACCAGTAGAAATTGATATCAGGTCAACAAACAAAAATTGCAGTGCTGGTCTTCCTTTGATTACGGGAGGGGGTATTTCACTCATCGCACCTTTCACTCAACAATGAGATATGAAAAAGCAAAGCCCGTTCATGAGCTTCTTGGATAGTCAAATGTTCGCGGTCAAGGAAGACCAGCACCACAGGCAGCATGTCCCCCTCATCCTGCTCTTCCTCATCCACAGGCCTCGGGGGACTCGGATCCAGTTTCCACTTCCCCCCATTTTGCACGACGTTCCGAGTTGTTTTTTTTTCTCTGCGTGGGAGGAACCGCTGCTAGGTGCTATCCCTGTATGCGTGTGTGCACTGGTTTGTGTGAAATGTGAATGATACGTACAAGTACAGCGCACAGCTCGCTCACCCTGTCTTTATGACACCCAGAAAAAAAAAACAAATGCCACCGGTTGACCTTGTTTTCCTGTGATTTTGTCCTGTACTTTTGGCCCCATCTTCGCCCTGGGCAGGAGATACGGTGAAGTCAGCTCTTTCGGCTCACTCAGCTCGCCGCATAAGTCGGTAGGGCGCACAACAGACTTCAAGAAATTCATCAGCTGTTCGGCAAAACAGATTTCCGAGTGAACGTCAAAGAACAAAAATGTGCTGAACCTCCTGTTTTCCAAGTGTGCAACGTTTTCTCACACGTAAACTGAACAGGACCTATTCTTCTGGGACCACTCTATTCTGGCTTTCATCTTTGATTTCCTCTTTCTCTTGCTGAAACCTCATCGCCTCTCCTGCACTGGAGGGCTTCCCCCCTTCTCCCTCCTGCAGTGACGTCGCTCAGTGCCTGCAGCCCCTTCAAATTGGATCCCTCATCGACATTGAATTTTAATTGGGGCGTCAGTCGGCACTGTCAACACGTCGCAGTTCCCGTCACCAACAAGGGACCTTCAGCAGGAACGGTCACTCGAGTATTGGTGACGCGTGTCAACTTTTTGTGTGAACGTTGACTTCGGGAAGGTCGGTGTCACTTTTGTGACGCTCGTCATTGGGCTCCTTGTCAAATGAGATGCTGATGTCAAAATCGCGTCATTTGGCGCCAACGCCACTCACGGCAGAAGAGTTTCAGGCCGTAGCTCCCTCACCAAGTGCGCCCCCTTGTTTGCGGACGTTTCACCCCAGTCTGAGCACGTCTTCTGCAAAGCTGGAGGCGCCAGGCGTCTTTCACACTGGACACGTTCTGCATTCAGTGACCCTGAGATGCAGCCTCTTGTGCCTCACTCTCTCTTAAAGGAACCGTCCCATTTCTGGACAAAGCAATGCCACGCCATTGAAAAAAGCAACTGGTGTCAGAAAATGCTCAATGTTGAAATCAATGTTTCACAGTGCATTGCCAAGTGTTGCCAAGGACGAGCAACTCAATTGCGCTTGTACTTGAGGAAATTAGAATTTAATTGCACTGTCTTTCGAAACAATAGACTGAAATACAAGGGCTGGGTTTCGTATGGAGGATGCTGAGGATGGAGTCATTTCCTTTTCTCTGTGAGGGAAATTGCAGTGGTTGATCCAGTGGTGGCTGGCTCCAGAATTCAGATCAGGGGTTCAACTCGTGGAGAGTGAGGAACTCCCCACATTGAGACTGTTTGCTGTGGCCACAAGAACAACTGTCGGAACGAATACGCACCTCGGACCGCATCTGCCTTTACTTCTGCCGTCAGTTTCGACCCAGGAGCCGGTTCCATTGGCTTCTGCAATCATGTCGGGGCGATCCTCGCACCATGTTTGAATTCGCCTGCGTAGCGTCCAGCGCGACTCCCAATCGACGACCAGACGTCGTGATCCTCTGTTGGCGATGTGGTGTGGTGTGGTGTGGTGTTTTTCGAATGTCGTCAAACGTCGTGTTTTTTTGCCCACAAATACGAGGCAGAGTCAAAGTATTCTGACAGTCAACATGATCTCTGCGGTGTGCGACCGATCGACCAAATTAGTCAGGTCCTTTGTCATTATTCACGTGTGCTCAACTGTGACCAAACGGTGTCGCTGAAACCATGTTAACTGTCAGAATACTTTGACTCTACCTCGTATTTTTGCAGAACAAAGCTAAATGTTGATTCACGGCGAATGGCATTGGCAGCGATACAACATTCAAAGCTTCAATTTATTGAGACTCTCCCGAGCCACTTCAGGATTCAGGTTCCCGCCAAAATGGGACTCGAAATTCTCATTGCATGGGCACTGCGCTCTCAAAGCACTCGACGTCAAATATTCGCTGAAAGACGTCACAAAACGTGAAGTACTTCACAGCAAACCACCACACCAAAGCACGTGGCGTTGGTCTGCCATGTTGAACACGTCAAGCACTTCAAGCACGTGACGTAGGATGTGACGTCAGAACACGTGACGCAAATAGGTGACATCAAAACACGTGACGCACATTGTGACGTCGTCTTGGCTCGTTTGCGGTTGCGCAATAGGCAGGTTCGGCAAACATGAAACGTGGGACGTACAAGTGAAGTACACGTAGCATTTCACCACCGGGAACAAATAATCCACAAAGTACTGCACTATTTATCCTCAGAACTGTTTGTCTCTGGAAAGACAGCCTTATTTAAGAGTTAGTGAGCAAAACGAACAACAATTCGTAAGAGTATGTTGTGTCCCTATACACCAAAGAAGACAGCCAATATTTTTTTATCTGTAGTGTGTCCTGAAGGGTGAGATTGTACATCTACGTCTACGTTTCATGTTTACCGAACCTGCCTGTTGGGATCTCGTTCATAGCAGGGCTCAACACGCATCTACTGTTGATGATGCTTCTGCTTGAGTTGAGTTGATTCTCAGCAAGAAAGGCAGGGACAATACAAGTTTTTGAAAGGGCGTTCCTCCAAAGAAATCCCAATTTCCACCTCAAAAAGGGATTTTGCCAGCAGCAGCAAAGAGGGAAAACACGATTTGAACAGATGTGACGTCTTAAATTTGATTCAGGTGCCAGGTTTCCGGCTGGGATTATTTTTCCAAAGTTTGAAAAACAAAAAGCAAACATTTAATTGGAATTTTGACCTCAAGGAGATTGAGTTTTTTGTTCGGTTGGAGTGGAGGGATTTTATTACGGCGCTTTCAATACTCAGCAGGCAATCCGAGATTCTGTATCTGCCTCTCGCCAGACTGTTCAACTTTGACATGCGATGAAATATCTGAGCAGCCGAATCCAGCCGTCCATAGATCTGTGGAAGAGATAGGTTGCCAGCAGCGCCGTCTCTGGTTCGCTGTCTGCATGATGTGTTCGAGGGGTCTGTCTGCTTCACACTGGATGCGGATCCCTGCCACCACAGGTCCATAGAACAGGTTCACACAGGATGCGTTGCATCTCTATTGAATACCGTCGTGGCTGTGTTACGCTTGGTGACATCAGCAATTCACGCATCAACTCAACTCACAGGCTTGTCGTTGACCCAGGATGACAAAGGCAAAGGGTGACATCAAGAATGGTTTTTGTCCTGGTTCCCAAATTGGTAACTACGTCAAAACGTGATGGCAACATCATGGCTTTGACGTTGGTGTCAAAACCTCAACGCCATGAGAAAGAGTTTTTGCACCTTCGCAACCTGCCACGAAACACCTGGTTGCACGAAAAGCATGCCGCAGCGCGCTTTCCTTTGCGCATGCGCATGACGCACCCAGCGTGCACCCTCCCCCTGGTGGAGGCTGGGCCCGGTGTCCATCTCAGGCGCCAACAGACTCCTATTGATCAGCTCTGATTATCTTCACTCTGGTCAATATCGCCCGATCCCGGTGCAGAGTCATTTATCCGCAGCCAGGCCTGCCACAGGCAGGGACGGATCCAGGGTGAGGGGAAGGGGCGGGTCCAGGGTGAGGGAGGGGCGGGTCCAGGGTGAGGGAGGGGCGGGTCCAGCATGCGGCACCAACCGCTTGGAGGGCCCACGCCAACTTGGAACTTTTGAACACAAACAAATGAAAAATTGTTGTGCCTGCGGTGTAGAGCCATTTTGAAGCCAGGTGAGTCTCCGGTACACACACACACACACACGCGCGCACACACACACACACACACACACACACACACACACACACATCGTTACCATAGAGCACGATTGATAATGCACAACGTTTTTCAGTCATAAGGGAAAACAACAACTCTCTCCGCCGACGTGCAAAGCAAAACAAGAGTGAGGTTGTGCTGGAACAAAAGTTCTTGTGAGCATGGTTTTGCATCTATTCATAACGCTTTGCACTCCTGTTGCAATGCACCCGCAAAGTCCGGGCCTTGCGATCCGCCCCTGTGTCAAGATCCTTGGTCTTTGGTTCTGGATGTCTGATGTGCGCTGGGAAGAACCAATCTGTCCGCTCACAGCGGCTGGGTATCTGGGGCAGATCTTGGTGACTTGGAGGGGTGCGGATTTTGACTTGGAACGTTGTAAGCAAAGTGTGAAACTCCGGGCCAATATGCAAGATGTGTGTGGTTGTGGTTGTGGGTGTGTTTGTGTGTATGTGTGTGTGTGTGTGTGCGAGGGTGTGTTCTTTATTTGCAGGACGGGGTCACTGGAAAGAACAAACCAACGGGGAGGACCCTGGAACCTCTCCTTCTGAGCACCATTAAAAATCTCAATTCTGACCCCCAAATTTTGCACCACAGCTTCAAAATGTTTCCAGGAAAAGAACTCGTCAAAAAATGAGTACGAATTTTCAATGTTGAAGACAAGCCCTATGGGAATCAGTGTCATCCTGGTCAGTATCACACTGCACCACATGCTGCACTTGTTGACTCAGCATTCTCTCCCGGCGCCATATTTGCACACGTGCCTGTGGATCCACCGCCATCATTGGGCCGATGTTTTGACACTCTATTGGAGATTTCCACGCGATCTTCTGCGGCGGGATAAACCAATTTGGATGTTTGCGGATGGCGGTATCACATGCTGCGCCTCAGGTGGGACTGCGCCTGCGTCTGGACCTGCGCACTGTCAGCGAAGGAGCGACTTCCGGTTTGACACAAATGACGTCATATTTGCAGTGGGTGATATTCATAGTGCGCCCAGCACAGACAAGCAGACCGCTGATGTTTACTTTGTCAATGGCACAGCAACTTGACCTGCAGAACTGGACAGCGACCAGACCCAGACTTGCAGAACCTGATTCTGACCCAGACAGCAACCAGAACCAGAACCAGACCTGAACCCAGTTGCAGTGCAACTGGGCCTGGGGACTTGTAACACCTGATGTTGATCAACCCCCGTTGAAGTCACCACAAAAATACCATTCTGATTGCATGAGAGTGATAGCGCATGTTTCACAGTGGCATCAGACGCGCCACAGGCCTCGCCCGTCCTCTCCGGTTTGGGAGTCTGTGGGGCGAGGAAGCACAAAGATTCAATTATTTTTGACGCGCGGTCGATTTTCATGGACCCTACACAGCCTCAGAGACAGGGGTAAACAGGGCGTGATCCGCATGCGAAAGGGCGCGGGCTGGAGAGGAAGGGACGAATCATGAAGATTGCCGTGTTCACCCGTGTATAACACTCCTTTCTGTTCCAACATTGAGTGTCCTTTGCATGACTGGAATTTTCCATTGTTTCAATGGGAATTGGTACCAGAAAATGGTGGTAAAGGGGGCAAAGGGGTGGTGTGTGATTTTTGAGTGGAACTTACACAAGAGTGATTGCGGTTTCTTTGTGGTGAACTGTGGTGCAACGAAGTGAGACAAACCACACCAATGTGATCTGCTGCTGTCATCCATGGGTGAGAAAACACTATCTGACAGGGATGCAAACCAGGAAGTGTTTGTATCTGTGCAAATCCATCTCTTGAGTTCCGCTTCCCTTCGCTTTGGAGCAAATTCTGCCAGAGTCCTCACTCTATGTGGAACAGCACCAATGTTGAAAAAATATTCCAGATTTGAATCAAAGTTCTTTTCCTTTGAAAAGAAAAATGGACGAGAACTTTGTGCGGATTTTGCACAATTTGTGTACACACACTCACGTTCGCCTTACCTCTGCTTCTGCTTTGTCTTTGTGCAGTTACCCTGAGATCAGGGTGCGTCTCCCTCTCACAATGTTTTGCGCAGGTTTTGACAAGAGCTGCTTCATCCCTTGCGCAGAGACGCAGAGCCTGACTCCACCACTCTGAACCGGGCCTGAGGCGGGAGGGACCTGGCACCAGCAGGCCGTCCTGGATCTCTCAACACTGTTCCAGGGACGAGGGGTCAGACGGAGATCGAAGTAAGATCAGTGCTCGGGCATCGACTTCGTGTCAGCTATCAGCGGAGGTCGGGGGGCTCTGTCTGTCTGCGGGTGGTCCTGGTCTTCTGCAGGCAGGTGGATCCAGTACGAGGACGTCCAGTCCCGCTGCAGCATTCAGGGGCGGCTCCAGAGGCTGCCGGATGCCATGGGTCCTGGCTTCGGGTTGACTTTGTGTCAGCTGTCCGTGGGCGTGCAGGACGGGGGGAGACTCTGCCTGCGGGTGGTTCTGGTCTTCTGCAGGCGGAGCCAGTACCAGGACCTCTCGTCTTGTGGCCGCCTGGAGGGAGGGTCCATCCCTGCAGTGAATCGTGGGCAGGAGGGACGTGGACCCTGACTCCGCGATCCGTTCCACATCTGACGCAATGCATCATGGGGTAGCTCTCGCCGATCTCTGGGGCCTGGAGCCGGTCTCCTAACTCCTGCTCAAAGAAAACATTTCCCCAAATTTTGTGCCTGTGGTACGATGATCTATCAGGGAATAGTGGGACCTTTTATGATCACCAGCGAAGTCAATTGACCAGTCTGCACTGACAAGGACGACAGAATCAGCCAGTCTGGTGTTGTCTCGAAATGACCACCCGTGTCCTTCAGATCGATAGTGAACGTGCAAAATCCCATTTTTTGCTGATACATCCTTGTACGTCGAAGATTTCCGAAACTGACGGTCAAGATGAAAGCCCTTCCCCCAAACCGTTCCTCTCCCTCTGACCTTCCTCAGGATCCTGGGACAGAACGATCACAGACGCTGACAGTTCATGCCTACGCCTGGAGGGGACAATCGAAGGGAGAAGAGGAGTTTGACCCCAACGAGAGTCGCCGGGTCTGGATGAACCTGCGCCAAACCGACCACCTCGGGAGCTCAAGGAGCCCCAGACCTCCACTGCAGATCTGGAGCAGTCGACTGAGGGGTCACGCCCATATAACAGAGAGTGAATCGTGCTGTGTGACTGATACAGAGAAGTTCCCATGAAAAGTGCTCCCAGGCGTGGGGCAGCGGGCGAAAACGGCGCCAGGGATCTGGATACCGCAAATGGAATTGTTGTCTTAAACGTCTAGCGCGTTTTGCATGATAAAAATTGCGTGACTTGGCAAAGAATAATGAGAAAAAAGTATTTTGGATTTGTAGTGGGAGAGAGGAGGGACCCTGAGGCCCCATTCACTCTGGAACCTGCGGGTCCCGTTTCGGGGTGAGTTCTTTATCTCAAATCCGTCTCTCAAATCGTAATGAGTCGGACTGATTCAAAGGCTTTGTTCACACCAGAAGGGTCAATGGGTGCGTGCACAGGTGTGATGGACTGACGAGACACGCGGTGTTCAAGACACGGGTGCCTCACCATTCTTAGACAGCGCTGAAGCTTTCATGGTGATTTGGGTTCAATTTGAAATGACCAGACAACATCCGCTACATCGGTTGTGGACGCCTGGTGGATGGGGTCTGATGGTTTCTTTGCTCCGGGTTTGCACCGGACAAACACGGCACGACAACTCTGCAAAAATCACCTTTGGAATTGACTCCTTCTTGTCCACCCGAGCTCGACTGATTCGTTCTTTCACAGGCCCTGATGAAGTTGGCGAATCTCTGAACAAACTGAGCAGACATAAGTGTTTGCAAAGAGTCGCAATTCGCCTGTAGAAAATAGATATTTGAACCTGAAGCACCAACACAGGGCTGTGACAAAGCGAGTGACGCAGCCAGTGTGAATCTGGCCTGAAATTGAGCACTGAGGGGGCCTTCTCCCCTCTCCGGGCCCCTCGTGATCAGACTGAGCTCTGTTGCAGCGCTGCTCCTTCTTCCTCCAGCGCTGAATACGCCCTTTGTGCGGAGCAAGTCAATCTGGATGTAATGGATCTGGGGCCTGGTTCACACCACACTGCGTCTCTGTATGAAACGAACTGTCGTGCTGGGGAGGCTCCGGCCGGGGGTGGGGCCCTGGCCTGTTTCCGTGCATTGGAGAATCCAAAGCCAGGATGGCTGACAAGCATGGGTCAGGGGGCTGGGACCTCCAGGGAATCCGCCAAGGCTCGTCCAGGCACGGATCCTGAGGATGGAGTTCGGAGCGAAGAACACGACGGAAACTCCGCGAGGAAACACACCCCTGGACCTTGTTGAAGCAGTTTGCAGAACCATATTGTTGGAGCAAACTTTTGACATCCGCCCCACAGTGAGGCAGAACTGATCCGCTACTCTCACCCATCCTCCTTGGCCCCTTTCCCCACCCCTCCACCCTCCAATTCAAAACAAATTCGCGTGTTTGCATTCAGAGAACATGTCACGGTCAAAGAAAACTACAGCCAAACTCATTGTTCCTTTCTTTATTCGTTCGTCTGTGTAAATTTCAGCTTATCCTCTCTCTACAGCACAGCGTTGCAAAAATAAGAACAAAAATCAGTCAAAACCCAAACCCGTTTTTATCCACTGCAAACACAGTGTGTTTTGAATGGATCAAACTGAACAGGGGACAAGTGATATGGTTGAGGAGGAGACGGGAGCAGGAAGCGACCCGGTGCCTCAGATTCACCCCTGCAGGGCGGTTTTGTCTGAGAGGATTCAATACAGCGACCTGATAGCTCTGACTGATGGGGCAGATCCAGGTTGGAGGGAGCAGGCACAGACCAAGGAAAAGAAATGGTTGCTTGATGTCACAATGGGGGGTCAGAAGAAGATGCGTGCTCCTTTGTGCCGCAGGCAGGGCCTGATGTTTGAACAATTATATATTCACAAAAGAAGCAGAGCCACAAAGGGTCTGTCTGTCTGTCTGTCTGTCTGTCTGTTTGCTTCTCTGTCTGTCTGTCTGTCTGTCTGTCTGCCTGTCTGTCTCTCTGTCTGTTTGTCTTATTATTGGTTTGTTTGTTTGCTTGCTTCTCTGTCTGGCCAGGTCTGTCTGTCTGCTTGTCTGTCTGTATGTTTGTCTGTTCAGACTTTGGACCTGCCCCTTGCGTACGCATTTGAGCAACTAGAGTCCTGCCAACACAAAAACAAATGATGGCGACCGCCCCCTGATAATTTGGTGAACAGAATCTCTGCAGATTCTGAAGCAGAGCCAACCCCTGGATCCGTCGGAAATTGCCCTGTTTCAGTGTTATCTGTGCTGATTCAATAGAGAACTGATATCTCTGTGCTGTGCAAATCCATTTCATTTCAATCGCGCGCAGCAACTCGTACGAGCTCCAGGCGCGTTTCTGTTGCTGAAATTTGGCCTTGAGTGCGGTGGATCCAGTGGGACTCAATGCCCCTTCGTCAGAGTGCGGCTGCAGATGCGTTCTGTGGGTCCAGTAAATGGCTAGACACGGGTTTTCATAGACGCGGGCGTCTGGCCATTGCGTTCATTTCTTGAGATCAGTTGACCGAGGCCACTGGGAAGCTTTAAGTGTGTCTGGCCATTGCATTGCAAGTTCTTCCAACAAGTTGGGGAGGAAACCAAACCAACCCAACAAAGCGAATCAGAAAATCCCGGTGTGGGTCTATCGTTTTTCAAAATGTTCAATTTGACAGTAAATATTGTCTCAGCGTGATCATTACAGGCCGGGGCGGTGTGGACACACATACACACACACACAAACACACACACACACACATACACACACACAAACACACACACACACACACAAACACACACACACACACACACACACACAAACACATACACACATACGAAGCGCGTTCATTTATTTGTGAGAAAACCTCCGTCAGACCTTCAAGTTTGTTCACTTCCTTTGGCTTTTGGTTTCAGAGTGGCCAGTTGTCTTGTGCACACACATCTGCAGAGTTTGATCACTAATCTCTGAAGTGATCTCACTCCTGTGTTGGTGTTTTGTGTGAAATTTCGGAGGGAGTGGTGATGGTGCAAAAATGCCGATAGCTCTGGATTGGCTGCTTCAATCTTCACAAACTTGGTACCATTAGAACGCTGCGAGTCTCAGTATTCCAATGGTACCAAGTTTGTGAAGATTGAAGCAGCCAATCCAGAGCTATCGGCATTTTTGTGGAGGCAAGCCTGAAAAGCAAGGAAATCCTTATGAGGCCTTAACACAGGCATTTAGCCATTCCCTCAAACCTTTGGAACTTCAGACCAAATTTGGAACATGATTAGTATGAACATGAGAATTGAGATTTGGTGGGTTCATGCACAAGATGTCTGTCTATACACAAACAAAAATTGGTTGACATTGGTGAAGTGACATGGGCGCACCGGAGGTATTCTCACATTTAAGTGAACCCTAAGCTAAGTTTCTTGCACTTTGCACTTGTCAGCGAACAAATCGGTCATCTTCCTGAGCCCAGAAAATTCCTCTGATTGGCTGACTTCAGGGTCAGGCGAGTTGTTTCATTCCGAGCGTGCGTCAAACAGAGAACAAACCGGAACTCAAACCAAAGAACCACCTGGTGGAACTTTTGACCCCGGCGAGTTTCCGCAATGCCGGACGGAGCGTACACGTTGGGCTATTTCCGCTCAGTTCCTGAAGCTACACAAAGGACGGAAACAACACAAACTTCCAGCTGCGCAAAACGGAAGAAGCCGCCATTAAAAATGGATGTGTACAATCGCACTGATTGCGGCTGTAACGAGCAATTTTGAACATTCTGTACGAAAAACAGGCTCGAAGGAAAAACTGTTTCTCTGGGGCAACGGGAGAACAAAGTGAAGAACAAACTATTGTGTGGCATTGAACGGTGATCTTCTGAGCCTTTGTGCAAGAAGACAAAGCCAAAGCTCTTGTTCTGCAGCAGAACGCGGGCATTGGAGCCCGATTCCACCCTGAAAGTTTAAGGCCCAGTTACCTGGATCCATATTTTGGTGGATCCAGGGGTGTAACAGCCACACACTGGCGGATCCTGGGGTCTGGCACTGGCAGAACACGTGAGGGTGTGTGTGTGTGATCAACCAAGTCAGACGGATCCACAGAGAGCAGAGGATCAGCCAACTGAGACTGGCAGATCCAGATGGGACAGGAGATCTCCATGCTTTTGTTTCCACGTTTGATGGATCCAGACACCCACAAGCTCTGTTGGGGCGTGAGACCCACCCACTCTGGTGCACCAGCGACAGGAGCTGTGCCGATGAGGTTGCAGCCTACATTGCTCGGTGCTGGAGCACAACGCATTTTTGCTCTCCTTTTGCTGTTTGGAGTCCGTGTTTGCACGCAAAATGTGAACCGACATCATGCTGTGGCCTCGGGCGCCTCCGCCATTGACTGATGCAGGGATTTTGTACGTTGGATTCACACCGAATGCGTCACGCGCTGCATCCCGTCAATGGGGAGTTACACCAAAATGAAGGAACTACACAGGCGAGTCCCGCCGTCCAAAGCAAACGTCACAACAAAATTGTCTTCCGACGTTTACGTTTACGTCACGTCGCTTTGCGCCATGTGTTGTGACCAAAGCGTTGTGCTAAATGGAAACTGCAGGGTTTAGTGCGTGGGGTCCGTGTGGGCACTGCGTCTGTGCCCCGTCAAATCAATGCAGCAGGTGACGCATCTGATGTGAACCCGGCATGGTGGGGGGATGTCACTTCACACGGACCGCAGTACCTGTTGACTTTCACATCCCCCCAGACCTCACGACGCATCCATGGTGACGCGATGAGTGTGAAACAGCCCCAATGAGAGACGCATCAATGACGCGTCGCAACGCATGACACACACGGTGTGAACCCGCCTGAACGCAACTGTCTCCTGTCGTCGTGCTGAGAGACGAAGCCTGTTTCACGCAGCAGGCGTTATCGGTACCAACATCTGTTGATCTGTATGGAGACACACCCAGTGCGATGGAATGCGTAGTCAGACACACACCACATCAAACACTTGGATATCTACCAATTGATCAAGCCTCCCTCTCAGTTGAGAGTTTCAGCAAAGTTCTTTGTAGACGTTACACGTACACGTAGAACGTAGCTTACAGACACAACTCCCCTCATCTGGAAGGGTCTACAATCAATTTTAGGTAAAAAGTCAAAAACCTACATTCCTTCTCTAAATTTTTTGACAAGGGCACATATCAAATTTTGAAATGGCTGATAAATAGAGTCAACTCTTGTTGGTATTGTCAGTTTTGTTGGGTTTCATATCAGTGGACTGCTCCAAAACAGGGGAGTTGCATCAACAAGCTATGTGCTACGTGTACGTGTTACGTCTACGGAGCACTTTGCTGAAACTCTCAATATGTATCTGCAGCATTTTCAGGAAGTGTGTGACCATTACAAGTCGGAATTGAAACCTGCAGGTATCTTGGCATTTTGGGTTCGACCTTTAATGGCCAGGCACTCATCAAGGCCCCCAATGGCATATTCAGTGACTGCCATATTGGGCTGGACATGAAACACAGAGACTTGGCTGTCTGGCCATGATGGGTTCAACATTGAAACAACCAGGCACTCAACAAGGCTTTCTGTGGGTGCTGGACCTGAAATGCCGTGAGAACTGGCATCTCGTCCCTAGTGTGAACGCTCCCTGCCTCCCTCTCCCGCTCGCGAAGTTGCCTCCTCGTCTCATGTCGCTGTGTTGAGGGGGCTGCGGCTCCACAGGGATCCACCCGACCTGAAAATCGTCACACGCGCCGCAAACATGACCCAATTTACCGGAAACGGAGCGGGCGGTTCCGCGGGCCGCGTCACGTGACTCAACCCGTCACGAGCATCTGGCAAACACACGTCAGCCTCATAACGCCGGTCTCTGTATCTTTATGGACTGATAGTGAGTCGTGCGGTTATCCGGGTATGAGTATAAGCTTCGTTCTTTGAAGTTTCTGTGCGAATGACAAAAATAGATCTAAATCAGATGAACACCGCTCAAAATTACCACGGGCGAGGTTTCAGGGATTAATTCCAGGGGCAAACCCAGGCTCCTCCTGACTCCCTCACCCACAAAAATAACCTTTCGTGTTTTCAAAACATGAATCGGCCCACTGTTCTTTCATCATTGAGAGTGAGTTTCAAGGGACAAGCGTTGGACCTGGATTCGTGTGCGAATATTTTGCAGGAAAACCCTTAAAGTGGACACAGGGGCTCCTGGGGTCGGCCCAGGTGATCCCTGAAATTCCAGAATCCCCTCATTCTCAGTCAAACACAGTTGGACACCCGTCACTACTCCAGGGCGAGTCGGGGGGATTTCGCTGAGTGCCTTCGTTTGACTCGGATCTCTCCAGGGGTCACTTGTGGAGTGACTTGTTGATCCTGGGTGAACGATTGTGGACAAGTGTGAGCAAGTAGGGACCAAGGGAGCTGGATCTATCATTGAGGATCTGACATGTTTCTGGTTGTTTTCTGCGCAACTTTTTTTGAAACACAAACTTGCTTGATCTGGTTGCTTAAATTTAGAAACTTTCAGAGCCGTGGCGATCTGAACAGATTTCACTCGGGTCAGTTTAGACAATATACGAGGCCTGTCAATTATGTTGCCACTGTTTCACCAATATGAGTCGCATTTTTTGGAGAGATGAAGATGCCAACTTTAATGTCAACAAAGATAAAACTTGTGAACATAAACCAACACTAAACTGCCAGCAAAACATGCTGGAACCAATACAAAAATTGACTCAAAATGTCAACATCATGCAGTCCACGGCGAATCACAGTCCACGAACAGAGTTCAATTGGTGTCTGAGTCTGAGGACGAAGTTTCTTGAGCCAAAGGCTCATCTGGAACTGCCACATGGGAACCCTCGAAGTAGTCTCCGTCCTTGGCAACACATTTCTTCCATCTTGTGACAAGGTCAATGAAGCATTGGGTGTAAAAATCCTCCGGAAAAGAGTGAAGCACCTTCCTTGTTTCCTTC
>JAAUXT010000713.1_pt1 | contig 37132 bp, 30 predicted proteins | sample 7278171 | NCBI WGS metagenome assembly JAAUXT01 (sample SAMN14350112, study PRJNA611818) | marine sediment metagenome | isolation source: surface marine sediment (1.8m) | place: French Polynesia: Moorea | collected 2018-08 | reverse complement strand
GGTCCTTCTGACAGATACGAGGAGGCTCCAACTTCTGGGTGTCTTTTGCATGCTGTATCACCTTGCTTGATTTGACACACCCGCACTCCCGAAAATGCGGTTAATAGAGTCTAGCGACCAAAACAAAACAGACTTCAATGTGATACAGCATGCAAAAGACACCCAGAAGTTGGAGCCTCCTCGTATCTGTCAGAAGGACCTCAGTGGTACAACAGGGCAACGTTCGGGTGTTCACAACCGCACCTGCACGACTGATTTGAGTCCGAATGAAATACGTAGGGCTTTCAACTTCTGTCGTCCGAAAAATGGTCATGATACCATTTGATTTCAATGGTATCATGACTACATTTCGGAAGGCAGAAGATGAAAGCCCCTCGTTCCAACTGTTTCACGCAACTGGGCATTGCTTGTTTCAGATCTGTCACGATAAACCAACCCCAAACGCTGTCGAAACTTCCTGGCCTTGTGGCTCGACGATGAACACGTGAGAAGTGGTTCATTCTGACATGGCGAGCTCTGGCAAAAAGGTAGATAAGATGTTCACAGTCGCTTACTTTCTTGACAGATTGCGGTAGAAAGAGTTGTTTTTGGTCAGAACAGTCCAATTCCAGACAATGTCTGTTCACAATTTTGAGCGAAACGCACTCCTTAGTCCAGACTGCTTTGACGGGGTGGACTGTATTTGCAGGGCGCAGGACTGCGGCTGGAGGAGGTGAGTCGGCAGGATGCCGGGCTGCTGCACGTGGTGCAGGGAGCGGTGATGCCGTCCAACGACGCTCTGGTGCTGTGCGGGCAGCTGGGTCCCGCCGACCCATGGTGTCTCTTCAGCTACTCTCTGCACGAATCCGAATGGTGAGTCAGGTTTTGCGCTGGAGCCAAAAATTTGGAAAGTGCAAAGCTGTTCTGAACCCGACCTTCCCACAGAGTTTGGTGCAGAAGTTTCGCCTCTCAAAGAATGCTTCGTTTCGAAGGAGCTATTCTCAATCATTCCACCGATTGACAGCCATGATACATGCAGAAAAGACGGCGTAATGAAAGAAGCAGCAAGGCTTTGAAAAACTAGAGTGAGTGAGCTTGGGCTCTCGTCGTCCAAGGCTCAAGAACTGGAAAACTGAAGCTTTCTGATTTTTTAAGTCTTGTGTTGATGTTTGTTTTGAAACTGCAGGGTTCCCGACTTCAAGAAAGAGATGCCCTGCAAACCCGGCCTTTCCTCCCTGGGTCCTCCGTTCTCGAGACACCCGGCCAGCCACCTGTTGCCGATCGTCGTCAACTCCCAGGAGTTTCTCGCTGTCATCTGCACAGCTGTGAAGGACGAAAAATGCCGCGGCAACATTACACTCGTTCCTATGGACAAAGACAACCAAATTCGTGGTTCAGTGGCTTACGGAAGAGAACCTGAAAGAAGCAGCATAACGGCGTATAAGAGTTCCACACATTTGGCGCGAAAAATGTGTCATGGAGAGCCAGGGAAGATATGGGTGGCATGCAAGTCTGGAGAGGTAATCGAGCTGAACTGCACCGATTTTGACTTCACTGAAACTGGTCGGGTGGTGCAAAGTAACTCGATAGATCTGTGTGCCATGGAATATCTCGCTCCATATCGAGAACTTGTCGTGCTCGGAGCATCTTCTGGCAGGCTCCTATGTCTCACGTTCGACAGTGGGGGTGTACTGCAACAGAAAACGGCAGTGAACTCGCGGATCGTTGAAGTTTTTGGACATGGGGATGCTCTACTGCACTATCCTGACTACAATCTCTTCTTGTGTGGAGCTCGCACCACGAAACAATGGATCACGAAGTCCGTTGTCTGTGTGATGGAACCAAGGGCACCAGAGAGATGGGGGCCACTGCAAACGCTCGTTCTCGATATCGGATCGGGTATGTCTGTGTTCGTGTGGGAACGAAGGGAGGTCCAGGATGTTTTCTTTTTCTGCTCTTTGAGAAGACTGACACAAAACCATTTGAGAAAGAAGACTGTCTGGTTCTGAGTGTGAAATCAGATCATTCGATTTTGTAGAAGAGGAACGTGGCATTCTGAACGCTGGCGGTGAACTGAACATTCTGAACCCTGGTAGGTCTCCATCTCTTCCTTGTTTCTGATCACCCAACAATTCACAACCAAAAGTCTTGTGCATTTTGGTCGCGATACAACTTGTCAGTCAAGTCTACTGGAGACATCTTTGTTCGCTTGAAGAACAGTTGGTTCAAGGAATCGTCTTGCTGTTCACATTCTAGTTGCTGAACATGCGCACTGAGTGCAGTAAATCTGTGGCATTTGCACGAGGTTCTTCCCGCGTACTGCAGGTAATCCGGTGGAATACATCAGGGGCATGTATTGGCGGGGTGAACACATCGTGGTGCTGGGCAACAACGTACACAACCGCACTATCATCGTCCTCCTCAAGCCATCTGTCAGCGTCGACGGGAAAAATTTCAAACTGGATGAAGCATTTCTGGCTGGTGAGTTCGCATCAGGTTATTCGGGGCTTTGATAAAGATTGAGGAAGGGGGTCGCGAGATGGTGACTGCATGCGTAGTGGGCAACGATCTCGGAGAGTCCGATCCTCGGAGGCTCAAAAGAGGGGACGTGGTGAATTATTCAGAGTGAAGGTGCAGGAGCCTTCAGAATACAAAACTTCGCCAATGTCTCTTTCCTTGCGTATCGGTCTCCTCACTCTCCATCTCGTCTCTCCCTCTCTCTTTGAAAGTTTGTTGCACAACAATGAGGAAAGGCAACCACCGAAAGTAACGGCGCATCAATTTCAGAGAGTTTGACTCTGGCTTTCAACGAGGCTTGTCAGATCGGAACTCATCGCAGCTACAGAGCTCGACTGAACATCATCGGCCACAGCGGGGTCGGGAAGACGACCTTGACTCGACGACTGCTGGGCGGCAGCTTTCTGCAGAATCAAGAGAGCACCGAGGGCATCGCTATCCACAGAATTGAGTTCAACGTGGATGCTTCTGGAGGAGACAGACAAACGTGGACGGAGGCTGATCTGGACATCCGGCAGCTAGTCAGAGAATTCAACCAGGATGTTCTGTCTAGAAGACAAAGACAGGTTCCGGGAAAAGCTGTGCATCCCATCGAAAAGGAGACACCTGGCAATGAGGATGACGATGGAGAGCGCGCGACATCGGGTGGCTCAGCCATGTCCGCTGTGGGTACATCTGTTCAGAAGAACGTTCTTGATGACGAAGTGATGAACGAACTGAAGTTATTCACAAAGGAGGAAGGAGTGCGGAAGGAAGAAGAAATGAAACGAGCGAAAGGGGAGGATAGCGGAGGATTGGCGTGGTTCAAAAGCTTTTTTGGACGAAAAGATGATGTGCAGCAGGAGAGCAAACAAGAAATCAAGGGTGTCTTGAGACTCTGGGACTTCGGTGGACAGACCGAGTTTTACACAACGCATCACATGTTCATGGATACTGATGCCGTCAACGTCATTGTCATGGACATCAGCAAGGGACTGAAGGACCAGCTGAAGGACTTGGATGAAGATCTTACTGTTGGAATCCCAAACACTCCTGAAAAATTCCTGTGTTATTGGCTGAGAACCATTCAATCAGGAACCAATCCGAGCCAGGGTCAGCACGACGTGGCTTTGGTCTTCACACACAAGGACCTGGTTTCCCCTTCCAGGGATGTGGAGAAGTACATTGAAGACTTCAAGGATGAAGTTACCAAGGTGGTCGAAAAGAATCATCTGTTTGGTGTTCCGAAGACCCGCATGTTCGTCGTTGACAACAAGAATGGAGACGAGGAAGAGTTCGGTCGCATCAGAAGGCAGCTGCGCGACATGATGGGTGAGAAGAAGGCGGGAGGCGGCGCAGAGCGGGGGCGGCTGTGGGGCATGTTGAGGCCCGTCACGTGGCTCCGACTCGAAGCTGACATGAACCGGGAAGTGGACAAAATCACCAGTCTACCAGTCAAGTACCTGACTCGAACGCAGGTGGAAAAACTGTCTGAAAGCTACAGCATGACTGGCTTTGAGCTGGAGTCGTTCCTTCGTTTCCATCACAGCATGGGAGACTTGGTCTACTACCCCGATGAAGGCTTGAGGCACATTGTCATCCTGGATCCACAGTGGCTGGTGGATATCTTCAAGATCCTCATCACTCCTCAAGATTTCATCAACAAGAGATGCCTGCGAAAAGAGATTGCTTCCCTCCTGAGTCAGGGTCGCGTGGCTTTCAGTGGTCTGGAGAAGTTGTGGGCTGGAAATGACGCCAAGTTCCTCGCTGAACTCATGGTAAAGTTCAACCTGATCCTGCCTCTGGGATCCAGCGAGGTTGCCGCCGACGACCGAAGATTTCTGATCCCCTGCATGATGCCCCATGAGAAGATCAATCTTGAAAACATTGAACTTTTCAAAGAGAAGAAGCAGGTCTACAAGTCCAAGCACGTGTCCGAGTTTGACCAGCTGTTTCCCATTGGTACTTTCTCCAGACTTCTGTCGGAATGTTGCAAGCTCTGGACCCTTGTAGAAGACGATCATTTGTCCTACGGATACGCTTCGTTTCAACTGGATCCAACTCTTCTGCTGGCTTTGACATTGCCGCACGGTTCAACTTTGGAAGTTTCCATCTGGTGTCAGTTGGACACACTTCGCAACAACCCAACGGAGATGGTGCTGAGGACCAGGGAGATCCTTGCTGAGAAGCTGGCTGCCTGCGGCGTGCCGGACTGCGAGAGGTTCAGGCTGATGTGCCCGCACTGGAGAGTCGGGGAGCCCCACGTCAGCACGGTGAAGGTGGCGGAAGTGAAGGACGCGGGCACCGGGCGGACCAGGCTGGAGCCCCGGGAGACGCACTGCGTCTGCCACCGCAGGGAACTCAGGGAGGGAGACTCCCTTCTTCAACCAGGTAGAGACTTCTTTTCTTCCAGAGGATGTGATGATTTCACACACATTCACAAACTCCACGTTGTCTGCAGAACAGTTGTTTTTCTTTTCGGTGGTATTTCTGTCACAACTGAATTGCTGTCATCAGATGGCTTGGTGCGGAGACGACTTGTTCGAGCAGATTGTCTCCTGCTGCCCCGGAGAATCAAGCACGCGTGTTGGTTTGTTTGCAGGTTCAGCCCTCAAGGGCGCCCCCGAGGCAGCGTCTTTGGAGGGCGGCGAGGACGTAGAAGCTCAGCATGTGAGTGGCAGATTTGTACCGCAAATATTAGACCGTTGACTGCGTGTAGACTGCTGTTCAGCTGCATTGTGAATTGCTTCTTTGTTGTGAGCCACAAGTCAGGTCACATTTTGTTCCACCAGAAAACATTTCTTTGTGGATCGAGGTGGACATTTCCCTTTGAACGCTGATGTTTTCTTTGACCGTGTTTTGGCTTTTCTTGTTTCGGTGATACCCACGGTCTTGCTTCAAATGCTTACAGTTGACGTCGCTGCAGCTGGTGCAAGTCGCCAAGTACCTGGGCTCGAGGGTGGTCGTATCGGAGGTCGGAGCGTTTCTCGGCGTGCCCGACCACACGATAGACGCGTACATCAACAGCTACAAACTCATCACTGAGGCGGCACTCGAGGTAGGCCGACTGGGGAGGTGATTGTGAGCGTTGTGTGTGCAGAACATCTCGTTCTTTTGTCAGATTGGTGAGTGTGCGTTTATGTATTGTGTCAAGGTCAACTCTGGTGGTGATGAGTATCGTGCGCAAGGGAGGCACAGTCTGAAGGAACACACACCCGTGCGCGTAATCGTCTGCTGTCTCAGATCGATGTTCCACACCGACAAGCGGCTCCGTCTTCCGCTTTTGCTGCACTCACAGGCTGTGTTTCCTGAGTACTGCCGTCCTGTGTTTACAGGTACTGCGGGAGTGGCGCAAAACGGTGGCGGATGCGGCCGCGGCGCGGGAGATCCTTGCCGAAGCGCTCGTCTCGTGCGAGATGCAGCAGGTCGCTGTCGTTGTGCTCGGATTCCAGCCTCACTGAGCGTGTAATGTGTGGCGGTCGCAAGGGACGGGAAACGTCGAAGTCAGAGCGAGATGTCCGCGGAGTTCCGGTGGCCGCGCGATACCGGTGTGTGTGGTCGTTGTGATGAGAGTCGAGCTGATATGTGGCAAAGCGATTGTCACTTTGAGACCCGGTTCTTTTCCTGCCCCTGCGAATCATTTTCAGTTTGCAAAAAGTGTCACCCCGACAACTCTAAACTTTGCCCTTTCTTCATTTTTGTGACCTGTAGGAAAATGGCTTCTTTGAGTCACAGTATTGTCCGACAAACATGAACAATGTGCCTGATAGATTTTTCATGTATGTTCAGCATCAAAGAATTGATGTGTGCCTGGATTTTGCCTGGTTTCTCTTCTCTTCAGGGTTGCGGCAAACCGGTGACAGCGATTTGATTCACGTTTGTATGTGACTGAAAAGAATGCTTTGTGGTGAATTGAGTTCGCAGACCAAAACTTGCCAAATTCAATTGCTATTTGTTTCCAAAATGTGTGGTGAATGTTAATGCAGGAAATAACATGACATTCTTCAGGAATGCAGCAGATCTGACCAGGGAAAAAATGTTCGAAGTGAATTGTGTTCAAAGACAAAACTTGCCAAATTCAAATACATTTTGGTTTCCATCTGAAATTTGTGGTGAATGTTGATGCAAGGAGATAGCATGACAGGGCAGCGCATATCAAGTGAGACCCAACTGTTCAGGTTCAGGGACACCCCCTCAACACGTGGAAGTTTGTGTCAGACAGCTTGGTGCCCGGTGTCGATCCTCGACCCACAAGCGAACCTGATGACTGCACGTCGTGACCAACGAGAAGGAAACCTCGGGGCTGAGGAACGTAATTTTTGGCGCGAATTCACAACACGAATCCGTAGACCTAATCCGTAATATTTATTTTCTGGTGCGCAGTTGTCCCCTTGTGAGCAGCTGGGAGAAGCAGAACGCCCCAGTTGGGTGTCGGCTGCTAATCTGGCAGGTGCATGAGGTGTGAATTATTCAGTTGTTCTGTGCAGACTCGAGGTGGATCCGTCTGAGAAATGAAGATCAAATCGGTGTGTTTCTGTGCCGAGCCATTGTGCGTGTTCTGAGCTGTCCAATCCCACGTTGTCTCCGGCAAAGTTGCGGACGAAGTTTTGGTCTGACGGAACTTTTTGGTTTGGAATCAGATCTCCAGTGTCCAGATTCTTTCCATTTTCAAACTCTGACCGCGGAAGTGTGTGCATTTTGAGGCAGTTTTCAGTTACAGGAGTGTTGAAAAGTGGTCAGATCTGCAGGCCGCGACTTGTCCTCATTTGCCCTCATCTGAAAGTGAGATCTCATGATTGCCTGTCGAAACTGTCAGTTCGTCTTCGGTTTCAGGCATCAACTGTAACCAGAATCGACCGAAAGACATGGAAGACGTGAAACCCGTCATTTGCACTGTGTGCCGTGCACCGTTCAGTCAACCAGAAGAGCTGACGGCACACGCGGCGCAAGCGCATGGCGGGGATGTCACTGGGACCCTGGACCACAGTGAGCGTGCTGGAAGTCAGTTGGGTGCTGTGAGTGATGTGGATGCAGGTGAAGAGAAAGGAGTGGAAAGAGACAAGCTTCGTCCAAAAATTAATTGCGCTGACAGAAGAGACCGCGAGAACTGCAACCCTGTGACGGGGACACTGAACGGCTTGAACGAGTCGAATACGAACTCGCGTGGCAATCATTTTTTGCGTGATAAAATCCAACAAGGGAATCAAAGCTGCGCAAAGGATGGAACAGCAAGCAAGACCCACAGCAAATCAAGCACGATCAGAAAAACGCGAATTTCGGGCTTGAGAAACATTCTTCTTGGAGCAAATGAAGATTTTGAAGGGAGTCAATTTTCCTCCACAAATTTAAAAAGCGCACCGGATGCGGCTTGTGTGGAACCCAAAAGTGCCTTGATGCAGTGCGACAAATGTGATATGATGTTCAAAACTGTAGCTGCTGTGAATCAACACGTGTATGTTATGCACCAATCAGAGATCAAAGAACCTCAACCCGAAGTCAAAGCGGAAACAGATGATGTGGAGCCTCGAGTTGTAGCTGGTTCACTTTTCATGAACGCTTTTGCTTGGGGTGACCGAGCGGCAGGAGTTGTTTCAAATTCTGTTGAATCTGCAGACAACCAACACTCACTGGGATTGAACGAATTGAAGTGCAAGCTGGACTCACCAGTTGAGACGAACGATGACGCTAACAAGGGCGGAGATGTTCTTCGGAAAAGAGAGGCGAAGAAAGAGCCGAGTGATCCGACCGCAGAAAGCGGGTTTGAATGTGATGAGTGCCTCCTTGTGTTTGCGACGAAGAAAGAGCAGAGTGGACACAAACAGGCCGCGCACCGGAAGAAGACGAACCGAACCGAGTTCTTGTGCAGGTGGGTGCTTGGTCACAAAAACGTTTCCAAAGAAAAACTTCGCATTTCATTGTTCAGGTCCTTTTTCTGATGACGGATATTTTCATGCGTTTATCCTGACACTGATGCTTTCAAGCTGAGGAACTCTTGATTTGTGAACGAATTGTCAACCGAGTCTTGTTCGTCTGCAGCAAATGTGGGGAGAAGTTCAAAAAGCCACACGAACTGAAGAGACATAACAGAAAAGTGCACCAGAAACCAACGCGCGAAGGGAAATCAGAAAAGGTGAGTTCATGCATTTTCATTTCTGGACTGAACACCTGTCTTTTGGTTCTAAACATGTCGGCATTCGATCGCGCGAATGTTTGTGCCTGATTGTGGAGAGCTTGCGAACGGCTGTTACTTTGTGCTTGTACAGTTGAACGTGCCGCACCGTTTATTTTAATTTCTTGGCAGAAAAAACAAAAGAAAGCTGACGATCTTGGTGGTTCGCAGCCTGTGCTTGACTGTGAAAGTGCGACAGACAGTCCTGCGGAAAACGGAGAGGGAGAGCTGGACGTTGAAGAGGCGGGCCAAGTAAAGAAACTTCGGAGGCAGACACAGGAGAGCGACAAGGCTTTTTCCTGTGAAATTTGTACCAAGGTGAGAGTCGTGAGGACGCTGTGTCTGACAACCGTGTCACCAACATGGGTGGTTGTTTTGTTTTCTGTTGGAATGGCTGTCCTTTTCATGATACCCTCTCCTCACGCCGAACAATTTTCGTGCCATGTGTTTGCAGATGTTTGTGACGCGAAACCACTTGAAGCAACACATGATGATCCACACAGGGGAACGACCGCACGTCTGCGCCCAGTGTGGCAAAGGGTTTATCAAACGTGCCGACCTGTTCAGGTGGGTGTACCAAGTGGGAGAAAAGCGCACCGATTCGTGAACCCCCAGGAGAAACAGCTTTTCACCTCTGCATAGCAACAGCGGGGGGGGGGGGGACTGTCAATACCAAGATGTGACCAGTGAAAGTCTCCTTGGTTTCAGACACGAGACCACTCACAGTGACGTGAAACCCTTCCTCTGCAATCTGTGCGCCAAGGGCTTTGGTACGAGTTGCCAGCTGAAGCTGCACATCATGGCTGCGCACACTGGCGAGAAACCTTACCAATGTTCTGTCTGTGGTGAGTGTGATTGAGTATTGCGTTTCTTCCTTTCGCGCTTGACATTTTGTATCTCTGCTCATTTATCCCGATCAGTCAGCGTCACTTGTCCTTCCCTCACAGGTCGCGGGTTCATAGCGCAAAAATATCTGCGCACGCACGAGTTGATCCACACTGGCGTGAAGAAATTCCTCTGCAGTCTGTGCGGGACAGGCCTGTCTTCGAAGCGCAGGCTCAAGGTGAGAATAAATCAGCGCATCGTGTGTTTTGCCTGAGCACCAGGCAGTGATCAAGTTTCACTCAGTAGCCAATGTCTGACGCGCTTCGTGTTTGGTAGGCTCACGTCATGCTGCACAACAACGACAAACCCTTCAAATGTTCCGAGTGCGACAAGTGCTACACGACCAAGCATCACTTGGAAAAACACGTGGAGATTCACCAGGGCGGACCGCACGTGTGCCAGCATTGTGGGATCGAGTTCAGGACCAGAGGATACATGGCCAAGCACCAGCGGACGTGCAGGTTAGTGCATCTTTGCACCACCGACCAAACCAAATAGTTTCTTCAGAAAAACCGCTGCAGAAAGGGATGCTTGTCGAGTGTTTGCACCAGAACCGTGTCAGAAAGACGGACAGGTCTTTTCGTTGTGTTTATTTCAAAGTGTAAACGAACGAATTTCCACTGGTTGAGAGAAACGAAAGCAGTATCTCTCTTGGATTCAGTCACGTCTTTTGACTTTTGCTTCCAGCGGAGATGGTTTGCAGAAGAGATACACCAAGTCCAGGTGAGAGTCACCTGCTATGTTTTGAAAACTCTGAGAGGAAAACAGTTTTTCGCAAGATAACTACTGATGTGCACTGTCCGAGAAACAATCGCGTTCTGGGGGGCAGCTTGGTTGATATGAAGTTGTATCTTGGGTTTGTTGAAGGGTGAGTGCGTACAGGGATGACTCCACGAGGAACATTGCAGGGTTTCCACGGGTTCGCGCTTGAAAGCGAGGTTCCAGACGGTGACATGCGACGTGTGCAAGAAGCTGGTGCAGAAAACGAGCCTGAGGCAGCACATGGTGATCCACTGCGCGGTGAAGCCGTTCCGCTGCGGCTTCTGCGACAAGGTAGTGATCAGTGCATTGGTGTGTGTGGGTGTGTGTCTTCTGTCACTGATTTGCACCTGTATGTTGACGAAAGCAAGTCCCTGGTACGTTGTTGGTGATGTGAAGCAGACAGAGCGAAACCCACACAACACAGGCGCGCCAAAAAGTCGGGCTTTGCAAAGTGACGTTCTTTGTGCTGATTCGAAAGCAGCGTACGGGTGGTTGTTTTCTTGGACCCCCCCCCCCTCGCGCCAATTTCACGTTGCTCGCAGTCATCTTCACTGCTGGTGTTCAAAATAAATGGGCAGAAGGTCGAACGAGCTTCCACAAACAATTCGAAAGTGAGAATGCATTCCACGTGACAACAAAAGTGCTGACGTTGCGTCTACTGTTCCGCGATCCAATTTGTGTTTCTCTGCAGACGTTCAAACGGAACTACCTGCTCCAGGAGCACAAACGATCCCACACGGGGGAGCGACCCTTCTCCTGCACGCACTGCGCCAAAACCTTCTCCCGCAAACTCGGACTCAAGGTAAATCGCAGCTTAGACAGGTGGCAAGAACACTGCATGGAAGTGATGCTTCAGCTCAAAGTTTGGAAATTGCAAGCCCGAGGCAAGGGTTTTGTTCCCAAGTTCGGCGGAAGAGGGCGGCCTGGAATTGGGTGAGACGTCAGATGAATGAAAATGCAGTGGAGGAGTTATCGGGCGTGTGACAGTTCAGAGTGAAGACTGTTGTTGGTTGTTTTGCACCACCAAATTCCGTTCGACTGAACGTTTGGTGTTGGAAGCATCAGGATAACCGCTTCTTTGTTTTCGAACTTCAGGTGCACATGCGCAGTCACGGAGAGAACCTGCAGTCGTCAAAACGAGGCCCTCGTCGAGACGCGAGCAGCTGCGAGTTCACACACGTGAGCACAGGGCAGCCGGCAGAAAACAAGGCTGCTGTCACGCCAGCTGTCTCAGCCTCATTGGTGGACAGATTCTCCACTGCATCGTCAGTGGCTGAGAAGCCGATGACCGCTACACCGCTCCCAATGGGAAGTGGATACCCGTTTCTGTCGGCCTTGGCCACCGACATGAACTTTACCAGTCAGCTGCATTCGTGAGAGACAATCAAGTATCGTTCTGCCGAACAAGGGAATCGTGCGCAGGACTGTGTTCTCGACAGGGGCACGTTGTCGCTTTCGGACAAAGGAACAAACCAGTTGCCGCTTACTGTTGTGTAATGTCCGACTGAAGTCTGCAGCTTCAGATCGGCACGAAATGTTCGAAGAAAAGTTTCTTGTTCCGATTGTTTGTCGGGTTTTCATCTGCTGTGATCTTCGTTTGAAAAGCAGTTTTCTTCAGGAGCGGGAGTTGAGAACAAGAAACTGTGTGTGTGTGTGTGTGTGTGTGTGTGTGTCTGTCTGTCTGTCTGTCTGTCTGTCTGTCTGTCTGTCTGTCTGTCTGTCTGTATCTGTCTGTCTGTATCTGTCTGTGTCTGTGTCTGGTGTACGTGTTCGGGAGGGAGGGAGGAAATGACTGAACGTGTGGCTTAAGTCCCATCTTTGTGGTGCTCGTTGCTGTGTCGCAAAAACAGAAAAAAAACTTTCATTGTTGACATTTGACCGCTTGGCTCTGACTCCGGATCACTATGGTTCCTGACGGGGCCGAACCACCTCCACTGGCACAGTTTCTTGTTATTTGTTTTGAATTGTTGAAGTTTTTGTTGTGCTTGGAAGATGTTTCTTGTTGACGTGCGAAACATTCTCTTGCACGCAGTGCCTTGATTCTTTTTGTCAAGAATGTGTGTTGTTCCCCGGAAGGGAACACGTTGCACACGCTCGTACAGCTGCTGACTTTCGTGCTTTCACACTCGGGACACCAGTCAATAAGATGTCTGACGAAGTGGTCTGTTTTGTCAATCATTACAGGGAAGAAAGAAGACATTGATTGATTCATTCTGTGAGAACTTCGAAAAGTTAATAGCACGGTTTGTGCAAACGCGGGTATCTTTGTATTCGACCCACAGCCCACTACTTTGAGGTCGGTTCCTGTTCAGGGCTTCGATGCAAATGAATTAAAAGTGTGGAGAGTTTGGAGGGTGTTTGCCTTTGTCAAGAGAAACAAATCGTTGAAGATTGAGCTCAGGTGCATTTCCGAAAGACTTTCAAGCTTTCAGGAGCAGGCCTTGGACCTTGATCCGACTGTCTGAGCTGGAACCTGTGGGCAAAGCTCAAGTGCCAAAGTATGGATTTCGATCCTGGGTCCAACTTTGGATCCGAAAAACCAACTGACACGACTGAAGAGGCAACCAAAAGGGACGCGGTGATTTTCTTTTCAGGGGTTCCCGGCGCCTTGTCCCGCTTTGGAACTGCTTGCGCCTTCGATGTGTTTTCCTCAAGAAACACGACATTTCTGCTTTATATGGGAGAAAAGACAACACAAAGCAGGTTTTGATACAAGCACTTTTTCACTGCCAAGTCTTTCGTTTGAAAAAATGAACAGAAGAAAACGATTCTGACTCTGTGACAGGATTGACTATGTTTTTTTTTCCTGCAACTGTGGAGACAGTGCTGTTTCACGCACTATTTTGAATCCGGATCCACGTTGAAATTGACTTGTTTTCCGTGGATCAATTCAAGAAAACTCACGCATTGAACGCTTTGCAAATTTGTTGTTGATTTTGTTCTCTGAAATTGTTGGTTGTATCTCGGATGATTTTTTGATTTTGTCGGATGTGGTGCAGCCCCCATGGAAGATCCGACACTGTGGAATATCTCAATATGAGATTTTCTGGCCAGTGCAAAGAACCAAGGCGGGCGACCCTTTTCGCCCGTTTCAATTTGTCCCTCCAGTTTTTGGCCAAGGAGCCGATTGGGTCCAACCCTTAAGGGAGAATCAAACCAGAGAGAGGGGACAACACAACAACATGTAAGTACACTAGCCATGCAAAGCAAACTGAATGCCATTATAGCAACGTCAACCACATGAACAAATGAACTGCAGGGTTTCTCCGTAAAATCATGGCAAGAAACAGCTTTGTTCCTTCGTCATATATATCTGCAAGTACCGGTGTGCAAAACTTTCGACGTGCTGTAAAAACACAACTCTGATATCCTCAGAGTTTTGTGATGCTTGAAAAAACTCAACGCCAGACGTTTTCACACCCACACATCCGCGATTCCAAGGTTTTCCACCTGTCCACCTGGGTGCTCATCGTCCTCCACAACATCGTGCTCGACAGAACGTGAAGTTTGCACCCAGTCAATGTCACACGTCACACCATGGAACAATTTCCCGTCGTCATTTGACGTTGTTTCGTGTCTGCTTTCTGTCTTGCGTGGAGTTGCGGATCACAACACGACGCAGACGGAGCTGCGAAGCTTCTCCATCTTGATGTAGTGCTCGCGCTCCTTCAGCAGGGCCTGCAAAAGAAATGTGATGCAGAACCTGGATTCCCTGGACCACTGTTTGGACAGACAGGAAACCTCGCCAAAGAGAACATCCTTGCATGGGGAAACCCACACAAGAGAAAAACTTGTCAAGAAAGTGGGGCTGTGAAATTCAACGTGTATATCGCACACAGACAAGGGTATTCCTCGTGCACTGGAGAACCAAGCCTCGCTCCTGCAGGGAGGAACAGTGCAAAGTGTTCTCGAACATCAGATGAGAATGCTTGGAATTGCAACATCACGCTCATGAGCGCTGCTTGCCATACCGACCAAAAAGGAAACGTTTTTAATTTGAGCACAAGGTTCAAGCTCAAGGTTCTATTGGACGTCATCTCTCTTTGGTAAACTAAATTGTGCATTTGCGCCACGGAAAAGGGCAGTGGCCAGCTGCATCTCCCACATCTGTTGTTCACGAGAGTACTTACGAGCAGAGGCTCTGTCCAGTAGAGGTCGATCCAGGTCATCTTGAAGCTCATCACCTTGCCGCAGCGCAGGGTCTTCTCGTCGATGTCGATGTAGGCCTCGTCCGTGTCGACGTGCCGCTCCGCGTCGTCCGTCAGGTGGAACCTGCAGGGAGACGGCAGGTTGGAGGCTGAGAACAGGAACCTCCACAGAGATCAAGTTAGCTGGGGCTTGCAGACGAGTATCTTTCGGCCCTACGTGGTTTGACATTCAAGGCTTGGGTCTTGATGTCATTTCCAAAACGAACGGTTTCAAGAGACTCCACCTGTTGGTTCTCTCCCCGGTCAGGCCGTGGTGGTGATAAATGTACTTCTCCTGCAGGCGGTCGGGGCTCATGAGAATACAGAGCGCGATGAGGCGATCCAGCTGCCGGTTACTCAGGTCCTTGTACCGTCTGTACTGACGCAACCTACAACGTGAGAATCCTTCGCAGTGCGCAATCACTCGACGACAAAAAACCAATTGATCTGTGCTTTTGTTTCACCAGAAACTACTGCGCGCAACTCTTTACTGTCACAACGCTTCTGTCTCACCTGTTGATTTTACTGTCGTCGTTGATTTCGAGAATGAAGCACGCGCAGTGGAGATAGTACATGAGTCGTGCACGCTGGTTGCGTGGGATTCCCGCCAAGCCCTGCCGCAGGATCGCGACCTGACGGTCCTGCTCGCTCATCTCCTGTGGCGAACTCATCTCCTGAGGCGAACTCATCTCCTGTGGCGAACTCATGAGCACTCAGCATACGTCACAATTCTGAAAGCACGTGAAGCCAATTTCGTAGGTTCACAACATCTGTCTACTGGTCTGAGGTGTGTGTGGATGTTTCGTCGTCAGTTCATCGTGAACTTCAGAGCTGTTCGTTGGGGCAGACGATTTTGTTCGCGTTTTGTTCTGTTGAGTCTTCAGACAAACGAAAGTTGCGCTTGGCCTGAGCGCCAACATTTGACCGGAAAGGATGTTGTGGGTGTGCGGAGGACGATGTATTGCGCGCAGTCATTGAAAGACGAGTAGCTCCACGAGAATAGGCATTGATCTCCGAGCTGCGCATGTATGAATTCACGTAAATAATACATGAACGTTTCAACACTGTGATGACTATATGCGGCCAATTCCCACACAAGTGCAAAGTATGGGCACTGCGACATTCTGACGTTGAGTATCATCAGTCCTGAACAACTTTTTCAGTCCGACAAAATACGTGCGAGCTTGTTACATTTCAACACAACACAAGGTTCTCGCGACAAGCACTGGTGTTAGCCACCAGAGCGCGCCAGTTGTGCAGTGAGTGACGAAACCCACCCAGAACTGATTGAAAATACTCAAGAAAAAGGCAAATATACGAGTAACTCCCTCAGATCGAAGCACCCAGCCCATTGTTGATCTAAAAGCTTGTCAGAATCCTGCTGCAAACATGTGACCAAACGGTACAGTACACCGAGTGAAGCGTCGACCAGAAAGTCTTCCGTCGAGAAAAAAGTCCTTTCCCCGTGTGCTTGTGTTTTATTTGAATGGTTTCCAGGCAATTTTTGTCGCGTTGCTTTTTTTGTACGCATCGTTTGCTCGAAGCGTGTAATTCTGAACCACCACGTTTCCTCAAAACCGGAGACTGTGTCACTTTTGTCAATTTTTGTGACGTCACAACCTTCTAACACAAGATGAACAAATCAATTTGTACCTGTACATGTATCTATGTGATCCGTGATATTTCTCCAGCCGGAGGACACTCCTGTTTTGCTGTCAATTTCCTCGACAAAAGATGAGCAAATTTACACGATGCCATGCAAAACCAAATGTTTTCATTCCTTCTTTTGTGTCGGATCGATTTGCAGCAATGGAGCGAGATTTTTTCAACAGAAAACGTTTCTGTCCGTGACGTTGGGACTGGCAGTTTTCAAAGTGTTTGAAGTTCAATTATCAATTATCTCAAGCAATTGAGCTGACCCCTTCTGTTGACAAACAAAAATCGTCCCGTCTGACCAACTTCAGGATCTCTGTTTTCGCTTGGCCACAAACAGAACAGGGATCGAGACTGTGCATTGCCGGCACAGGCTTTGCCCTGTGTCAAAAGGAAATGTACAAAGTCACAGACACATCGCGATCAACTTACCCCGCCCAACTGGAAGTGGCCGTTCGGACAGGAACCAGGCGTACCCGAGCGACATGTTTTGCTCAGAATATGGTGGCTGACTTTGCCTACCGAGAACAAATTAATTCATCCGGAAGTCCATGCATCCAACGTGATTCCAGTTTGGACGTCGCGCTGGACAAAGCCTGGCTGTGACCTGGGGAGGAGCGACCCGAGCGGGTGCACACGGTCCAGGAATACAGTCCAACCCTGCCTTTCCCATTTGAAATCGTATTTCTTTCCAAGTTGGCTCTTAAAAATTTGCGGCCTCACGACTTTGGTTGACCAAACCCGGTGGTGGTTTTGCGACAACTTTTTTGAAAAAGCAACGGCAGAATTTTTCAAACAACTCACTTGTGCCTGGTGTTGCTCTGTTGATCGCCACCGTGTGCCCTCTGGTCCACTACGCATTTCACATGCTCATTCCGATGTGTATCTCCAGTGTACGCATCAACAGCGACTGTTTACCGTGGTTAGCATTAGTAACCGACTCTCAGCGCGCTCTCCCTCCGGAGCTGCAGCGTCCCTTGTCGCGCCCTCCCCGCAGCACAAGTCACGATGAGTTCGGCGCGGTGTGTACGAGGCTGCAACCTGCCTTCAAGGGAACATTGTCCCAATGCAAAGGTGTTTTGCTGGGGACTGCACTGGTGTGTTGCAGACGCGTGTGTTCGACGGGGATGGCGCCGCTGCAAGGAGACACTCCTGCCGTGACAATGCGCACTTCGCCCGCGCGCCGCTGTCGGCGTCGTAGTCAAGCGGCCACCGATTAAGTCACAAATATTGCACGAATCATCGTTCAATATGTGTTCAGAATGAACGAGTGCGCAGCATGAGTTCTTTCTTCACATATTGAATGATGATGAGTGAAATAGTTGACTTATACAACAAGTCAAAACCATAAGAGATGATTCGTGGCCAGAGAATGAATGGTCGTGCTCTTAGATTTCATGTTTGAAGATATCGCACGAGTTGTATAACATTGTTTCCACTGGCTTTGTGCAAAAACTACAGGCCAAGAAAGGACGAAGTTAAACATAGAAACGACAAGGCGCACATTTGTATTGCAGTGTCTGCCAGTTCTTATGGTGAAGACAAGGAAGATTAAGAAAGGTCAAGGTTCGAATGACGAGAAAATGAATTTTGTTGCTGCCTCATCAGATACACACCGACAAAACCTGGATTGGGTCCAGGGCCGTCACCCTCTTGGCTCATTCCTCATCGAATCTTTTGGTCTTTTGCGCTTCTTGTTGACCAGAAATTCTGGTTTTTGGTCACCTCATGAACAATCTCAAATTGAATCCATTCTCTTTAATTCGGCAGAAAATGCGTTTCAAAACCTGGATCTGGGTGGGTGATTTACGCTTGGATCGTGCGAGGCTGCCGATTTATTATTTAACTGTCATCGACCGGCTTTTAGCGCCGACAAGCACAACAATACCCACACCAGAAGCACTGTGCCTGTCTGACGTCTCCTCCACTGATGGGCCATTTGGCCGTGCAGCTCCTTTCTGGTCAGGTTTTCATCTTTGGCGCTTGTGGCAATCGAAACAACAGCACTCTGAACACTGTCATGCCACACGGAAACGAAACATCATCATCGCGAGTTTTTGCCGTGCAACTCACAGAATGCAGGTCTTTTGGCGAAACCCCTACTTCAACAGGTCTCTGGTTTACTGATTTTCGGTGTCCATGGTGCTCCGCGCAGGTTGCTTTGGGTGTTGTGTGTATTCTCACGTTGAATTTCGTTTGGTGTCGTTCACTCGAGAATTTGGCGCAGGCTCGTTGAGCCCCTATTTCTGGGACAAGTGATTTGGATTTGACGACAGAGGCTGTCATGTTCTGAGAGTGTGGTCCCCATTAAAATTCCAGATTGATTCCCGCCTTTTAGGAACTCAATACCTAAGGATCGATACTTTGGAACTGGGAACGAACTGTGATGTGGAAAATTTGTCGTCCTCATAAAAAATAAGCTTTGTAAAGATTGTGAGACTGAAACAATTTGTGCGTACACATGACAAAAATGCACCAGCCCCAATCCAAGTCTAGAACCTCCAGAGGGCACACTTGCCGGGTCTGGCCGAGCTCTGCGGGTGCATGACGAACTGCGCGGGTCCCCGCAGCTCGAGATAAGCGGGACCGCCAGACGTGTAGGGCGTCCACTCCCCGCCGGAGTCGGGAGACCCGTACTTAGCGAACCGCGTCCACCGGTCCATCACCTGCAGGGGGACACGGGTGAGAACGAGCGAGATAGGTCATGCAGAGAGGTTGAGATTCAGCCCGTGGCCACCCTCTTGAGTCCTTTAGGTATCTTCACGAAGACAAAGAGACAACCATGCACAGTCAATTTGTGGAGAAAGCAGGGTGGAACTCATCCTGCAGCAAGGGAGCCGGAGCGAGGCTTTAGTTATGTCTCATGACGTCATGAGGGTCAGACCTGCACAGAGAAGATAAGCTCCTGTGCTGTCCACGTGTGGTTCGCCTCCTGCTGCAAGAGGAACGGCCACCCGAACACCCACTGCAAACACGACCGATTTCAGAATGTGAACAACCGCATTGTCCCGACAAAATGTGTGACACAAAGATACTTTCGCCTCTTCCGCGTGGACTGTTTTGAACACACTTAAATTGAGCAGCGAAACAGTGCTACAACAAAGCAAGATACGGACTCCCTGTTTTCGATTGGTGAAATTGCTTGGAACTTGCACCCGCATCAGTCGCAAAACTCGAGCGGTGATAAACCCTGGTTGCGACTGGCTCCAGTGTCGCTGCGATTACCTGGAGTTCGTCTCCATGCACAACCCCGTACCAATCCGGGTAGAGCTGGGCGCTGAACGAGGACTGCATCGTGAGCAGATACTCGTACACCTTCACGCCGTGTTCATTCAGCCTCTGAAAACAATACCAGTTTCAGCTGCTATTTGTCTCGATTCCTCCTTGCCTAACTCAACACCCTGACTCCTGCTGATGTCATTTAGACTTCGTAGCCACGCCAATCCTCATACAAGGGACAACGGTCTGAGAACAGAAAATCAGAGACAAAAAATGTGTCCAAACTTGATCAGCTGTACCATGCACAGGCTCGACAACATGACGTCTCAAACAATTTCTTTTTGGTCGATCTCAAAGACAACCTCATTTCTACGCGTGTATCTCCACTCCGTAAGGGACGAACCTGCGCAGAGAACTCGCCGGGGCACAGGAAGCGGTTGTCGGTGTACAGGTTGGCAATGGCGCTGCGCACGGCGGCGGACGAGTTGTCGGGCGGCCGGTAGGCGTCGCGGATCGCCTGCGCCTCCTCCTGGGTCTGGTCCTGCGGGAGAACACCGCGGTGGGACGGGACATCTCTCGCTGGCTGCTAACCACCACGTCATGTCGCACACTGAGGTTTCGCTGTTGCTTTTTCTTTCTGAGAGCGACAGCCGGCTTGGGTTGATAAAACTGACAATGAACCTGGAGCGTGTCGCTTCTACGGGAATTTGAGGCAAGACTCAGACTGTACCTTGACACTGGCCAGTACGTAGCAGGCCCGAATGAAGGCTGTCCACGGTTCGCTGTAGAGGATCTGGGGAGTGACTCCGGGGATGTAGTAGATGAACATGCTGCCCTCGTTCTGTGTGTAGCCTGAAATTATGTGCAAGCGCGGTCTGTACTGCAACGTCTCGACTTCACTGATCAAGACGTACTCATGGCCATTGGCAAGCTGTGACCAGAAAGAACCGTTCTTATGACACAGACCAGAGAATCTCACCGATCATGGAGTCCACCTTGACGAAGTGTCCGTTGTGCAGCAGAGTCTCGGGGTTGTCCGGGATTGTCACCCCATCCACCTGGAGAAGACAGAGGTTGTGGAATCATGTAACCTGAGGAGAGATCGGGTTTGGTGTGGGGGGCACTGAAGTGAAGGTTTTCGGGTGAGAACAGCACAACAGGTACTCAACCCCTCACACCTTTCTTGTGGTGGACCATGGCGTCAAAACATTGCGCCAGGAGTACTGGACGCAGTGAGTCTCGCTCTCACCTTCGCGGTTGTAGGGACGGAGATGCTAGAGTTGAAGTAGGCGTCGACCAGCTGCGTCCCGGGCACCCCGCACAGACACGGAACCAGGTCAGCGTCGTTCGGGCACCCGACGATGTCGGCGAGAGACTGGGTACCTGGGCCCAGCGAGTCGAGAGGGTCGGAGGCCCAGTCCGCAGCGCTGTCTCCACTCTGTCGAAATGATCGTGATCTCTGTGCACGGAATAAGCTGGGTCCTCTGTGTTGACGATTTTGTGGACGAACGACATCTCTGTTCAATTCATGAACAATCTGCAAGGAATTAACCTGCATGATAGCGCGGTTGAAGAGTCCCTGGGAGCCGGGCATGAGCAGCAGGTGCGCCACGGAGGCGCCACCAGCCGACGCCCCGAACACCGTGACGCGCGACGGGTCCCCACCGAACGCCGAGATGTGCTGCTGGACCCAGCGGAGCGCCAGCTGCTGGTCCAGCAACCCGAAGTTACCTGCAGGGCGGAGAAATCAGTGAAGCTTTCGCCACAAAAAGGGAGCGACGGTCTTCAGTTTCAAGATCTGCTCACTGTTTTGCATCCTCTCGTCGCCAGTGTGGAAGAACCCCATCACGTTGAGTCGGTAGTTCATGGCAACTATGATGACGTCACCGAGCGCGCTGAGCAGCGTGGCGTTGTAGCTGGGCAGCGACACAGAGCCAACGTCGAACGCGCCGCCGTGGATCCACACCTGCAGCAGGGAATCTGTTGACACCGTTTCACCAAAACACCGCACCACGTGAATCGTGAATTTTTTGAAGAAGGCTGAATGATGTTGCCTCTGTCGTCTCCCTCTGCACCTTGACTCACCATGACGGCGCGGTCCTGCTTTATGGGCAGCGGTCTCCACACGTTCAGGTGGAGACAGTCCTCGCTGCGCGGTCCAACGTCCGGCAGCCCGATGCCCTGCTGCTGCATACACGGCGCAGTTGCGTCGCACGCGTCCAGAACCCCTGAATGTCAAGCTGGAGTGAACGCACAAATTGAAAAGGTTCTGCGTTCAAAGACGTCGGGTGACTTGACAGAGACGGAGAACTAGCAACACCAAGCGCAACGCGCAACCGTCACCAAACACGGTTGGCGAAAGCTTGCTCTCACCAAAACACTGTTTGACTGACGTCTCCACGGTTCCACAGAATTCAGTGTCACACAACGAAGCCCGAATTCCAGGTGGCGTTTGTTGGTGTGTGCCACCCGTCGCTCACAAGCGCCGCGTTATGTCTCCTTGTAGCCAGAGATTCGGTTGTACTGCACTAGCATGCAGATGGAAAGCCACATTTGCTCCATTACGAGGGGACCTCCAAAACAAACTTTCCCAACGAATTTTGCGGTTCAAAAAATTAACAACTCCAAACTTTTTTTTGCACAAAGTCGTCATGTTGGAAGTACTCCTTTCAAAGAACAGGAAAGTTAGAAGTAACAAGGCTGTAAAGGCGTCATCAACGGCAGTCAAAATTAGCAAGAGAGTAACTTTTCTCGGCACAGTTTGAGTTCCTTATTCCGGATCAGTACTGTCATCATCTGAAGGTGGATTGTCCGGGTTTTCTGATGAAGAATCCGAGTCCTCAGTGGAACTGTCAGCAGCCATGGATACATCATCCACTTCTACACCTTGTCCCTCGAAGTAGGCACCCAAGTTGACCACGCACTTCTTCCATCTGAATGCCCAAGCCTTGAAGCAATCCTCAAACATTTCTGGGGTGATGTGTTTGAAGATGTTCTTGATCTCTGTCTGCAGTTCAACCAGATTTCTGAAACGTTGTCCGCGCAGGTGTTTCTTGAGGAAAGGAAACAAAAAAAAGTCACAGGGCGCCAAATCAGGTGAGTACTGAGGGTGTGTGACCAGCTTGAAATCATTCAGTCCAAAGAAGGCAATGGTTTCATTGGAAGTGTGAACTCCTGCGTTGTCCTGATGGAAGAGAAAGTCATGATCAGTTCGGCCATCGACACCACCTTTCCACATGCCAGGACGTTGATGTCTGATTCTGTCCTTGAGTTTCTTGAGTAATCTGCAGTAGTACTCAGAATCCATGGTTTCTCCTCTGGGCAAGAAATCGACCAGCAAAATTCCACACACATCGAAAAAGACAGTCATCATTGTTTTTTGGGCTCCATGCACCCGCAGTGCCTTCAGGGGTCGGTCACTCCCCTTTGGCAGCCACTGACAAGATTCAATCTTGCTCTGCTGTTTGTACACAGAGACCCATGTTTCATCACATGTGATGATCTTCTCCAAAAAGTGAGGCTGGGAACGGACCAAATCCAGATTTTCAGAGGACAGGCGCATGCAGTGTCATTGTTGTTCTGCACTCAAGACATGAGGCACAAACTTGCAGGACTTCTTTGACATGGTGAGATCGTAGTGCAGGACTCTGTGAACTGATGTCTCAGGCAGGTCCACTTCCTCTGACAGTTGGCGGATCGACTTCCTCCTGTCCTGGTCCAGTGCAGCAGAAATTTGTTGCAGTTTCTATTGTCTGGTGATGGGCCAACCAGATCTGGGTTTGTCCTTGATGGAATCGTCACCGGAGGCAAAATGTCTGAACCAAAATCGCACTTGAGCCTTTGACAAACATTCATTTCCATAAGCTGCATGAAGAGTGCGCCATGTGTCGATAGGAGTGAGTCTGGACTTCCTGCAGAACTTGATGTTTGCCCTCTGTTCAAGAGTGCATTGGAAACTGACGAAGGCCAAACACAACCACAGCAGCATCTTGTGTGTTACTCGCAGCGAGCAAATTTCGCGAGTGTCAAAGTTTGCACTCCTCCAGACAGGTCATCAACATCAGTAGACTAACATTCACCTGCTTCCAACATGCATCGACATGTGGCGGAGCCATGTGCAAAAAATCATCTTTGAGCGGTTAGTTTTGGTACGCCAAATTGCCCTGGGAAAGTTTGTTTTGGAGGTCCCCTCGTACCTCCGGGAAACTGCCCGAAGGGCTCCGGGTTGGTGAACCTGAGCTCGCCAACAGGCGGCACCGCGTACGGGATGCCCAGATACTGCTCCACCTGCACCTCAGTGCCCTCTGGTGAGAAACGCGGCGACATGACGAGACGTCCGTGGATCTCGCCGAGTGATGTGTGTACGACCGCGTCATCAGAGCACGAGGCATTCGCCATGTTGCTGGACTTTGTGGCGTCATCGGGTGTTCCGAGTTGAGATTTGTCCGACAACTCTGCAGCGCAGTTCCCTGCAGGGAATAGGGAGACGAGCTGTTCGGGCTGTGATGCAAAGTCGTTGCACACCAAGAGATTGAGCATTTTGCGTGCCAGAATCGTACAAGTACGACCTCAGTTGAAGTTGGGACGGCTCGAGCAGGGCCCGGAAAAATCCACCCCGAACCCTCCCTCCTCTTCAAGTACTGTGCCCCAAAACCATTTCGCGGGTACACAGTTATGCCCCTTCCCCTGGGTCAGACTTTACGACGTAGAAGCCTGTCGACACTTCAACGCTGATGCTTGATCCACTGAGGCACAAAACAAATGCGAGGGGGGCAACCAGAAGTTCTGCTGCAGATCCAGCTTGCAAAAACAAACAAAGTTGCTGGTCGATTCCTCTGCAGATACGTATGATCCAGAAGGAATGTGTTCCCTGTGTTATTTACCTGCCAATGCGATGTAGCAGAGCATCACAGACAGCAGACAGTGCACAGCAGGGATCCTCAACGCCCTGAACCAGAGACGGCGAAATCGGGTTCAGAGGAGCATGAAACATGAACAAATACTTGTTCCAACTCATCGTCATCAAGGTATACCCAGGTTGACCGACCAGTATTTACGAGCGCGTTGCAGCGGAAAAGTTGATTTCCGTTGTGGAAACGAGAGAAACTCACATGTCTCGGTGATGCTTCAAACAGGAGGACTTCCCATCGGCAACAGCAAAGGAAACCGAAGTGCTGTGCGAGGGTGCAACGCGTGAGACGATACGTACAAAGAAATGGAGCAAGTGGTTTGATTTAGATTTCTTTGTTGTTCAAGGAGATAATGATTGATCCATCGTGTAACCATTGGCGTGCATTAATTTCTTCGGGATAAACTTACGAGCGCGTTGTTGTTTTTTTTGCAATGACTGCCAAAACAACTTTGCCGAAGATTTTATTAACCAATGAACCTTCTTTCAACAACGACCTCAATATTTACGGGTCCACAAGTGTACGGAAACCTTCGGGAGTTCCAGACTTGGTCTTTGCTGGTGTGTGTCATAGCAAGTCAAGCCCAGGATGTCGTCGGTCTGGTTGCTGAAGAATCATATCCAACTTGAAGAAGGACACACTGAGCCTATTGGTCGCGTGGAACACCAGCAACTGATCTTTGTGCAGAAACAGATCCCACATGGCCCCCAAACTCTTCTCCAGAGGAATGACCTGTTTCAGAACACCGTCTGCTGCATCCAGGACCAAGATTCGCGTGTTTTTACCGTCAGCAACAAGAAGCGCTTCGTTTGAGGGAAGGTAAACCAAACCGTGAGGGTTAATTTGTGAGCCCTCCACATCACCCTTCAATTCCCACATCACAGTGTCAGTCTTACGAGCCACTGCTCTGATCAAGCCTTGACGGTTGTAGCCGAGAACAATGTACAAAAGTTTGGGTACAAAGCACAGACAGAAAGCGGAGTCACTCAAGCCCGATTCGACCATTTTGCTGATGAAGTACCCCTTCGAGAGCGGCTCAAGCTCCAAGATTGGTTGGAGACCTTGCTGTGACTGCTTTACAAAGATTTTGCCGTCCTCCCCCAGACACATTTGACCGGGATACTTGTAGTTTTGATGAAACACGACATCTATCTCTTTTGTGGTCAGATTAAATGATCTGATTTGTTCACAATTTATGCAGGACACTGCCAGCCGCGCTTCAGCTTTTGAATCTCCAAAGTCCCTTTTCCCCCTTCCGACTTTAGTCGGCAATGGCAACAAGTTTACGCCAAGATGTTGACAAAACGCTGGTTGTGTGGCTATTTTGACTGCTGGCTCGCTGGATGAGCCCTTGTAGAAGTGGAGCTCCGGAGGCAACGACTCCGTCGTTTTGCCCCAGAAGACCATGACACCAGACTGAAGAACGGCAGCCTCACTTTGGCCCCAGGGAATCAAGTTCGTGGAACGCGTCATCATGTGCTGTAGAAGAATCTCCTGAAAGCACAACAGGAATTTGGTGTCAAACTTCAGTCAAGATGAACAGGTACTCGTAAATCCCAAACGAACGAAAGCAGAAACAAAAGATTGTTTGACTTTCGTGACGGATCCAAAAGGAACCAAATGTGGCTGGACCAGGGAACTTGTGCCCGTGAGATACAAGTGTGCGTTCAATATGTCAAAGCAGTTTTCAATCGGTGAAGAGATGTTTGTTTTGCCAGTACATTCACGCGATGGGTTCGCATGAAATCCGGAGAATACGAGTACACCAGGCAAGCAGCGAAAAAGAGAACGAACAAAAGCAGAGGAAACTGACCAGAGTGAACGAGCTGAGCTCATCGACCACTTCTGCTGCAGATAGTCTGTATTTTGGCTGTGCTCTGGTCATTTTCTGTATCAGTCGTTTCAACTGGATCTCCATCCCCAGATCCTGACGCAGTGACGCTTGCGGAGCGAGGCTTGATTCCGGAATGACATCTGTGGGCGTCAAGTTGAATCGGATCCGCTCGGAAATGGATTGGCCGACAGGCGCGTGAAGCTCCGACGGCTCCACCGGGGTCTCGATGCACGGTCGCAACGGATTTTCACCCTGGATCATGGCGAGGAAAGTGAGGCCGGTGGAGTAGACGTCAATGTTCCTGTGATATTTCATCTTCCTGTCCAGGCCTGGAAACCAGAATTCAGGAGCTTTGTATTCTCTGGTGCCTACGTCTGTCGTCATCAGTGAAGTTACGTAGCCCTCTTCGAGATGCTTGCTGAGGTCAAAATCGGTCAGTTTGGCGGTGTACGAGGCACCGGAGCTGCCGGAAGCTCGGAACTTCCCTTTGATGAGAATATTGCCGGGCTTGATGTCTCGGTGAATGATGTTGTTTCGATGCAGAAATCTGACGCCTTTGGCGATGTCTTTCATCAGGTGCAGCTGTTGAACGATGGGCAGAGGCGATCGGTGGAAAAAGCGGTTGAGGTCGCCGAACTTGCAGAACTCCATGTAGATCCAGACGGTGTTTGTCTCCCTGCGTATCTGGTAGATTTTTACCAGATTGGCGTGTTTCAACTTTCGTAGTTTCTCCAAATTCTGTGCAATAATCTTGAGTTTCTCCTCGTTTTCCATCAGAAGCTGTTTGGCCGCTGCTCTGTCTCCATCTTCAGTCTTCGCTTCGTACACCGTGCCGTAACCTCCGGAACCAAGGACCTTCTCAGTGTTGATCGTGAATTTCAAGTGTTTGGCGTCGTGTTCTTCGGCAGCCCTTCTGGCTTTGGCTTGTGTGCTGGAGGTGCTCGGTGTTCTGGGCTCGAGCCTGAAGTGTTGAACATGTATGACATCTTTCAGACCTGATGTTCAGGGGACAGATCACGTGTACATTCGTTCTCTCTGTGCAGAATTTCAAAATCGTTACGAAAGGTTTGTCTTGATCAACACAGATAATTTTGAGTGACCTGAAAACATGAATACAAGTTCTTACTTCTCTTTCGTTGATTGCTGCCCCATCGCAACACCGCAGTGTTCGTTCACAAAGCTACGGGGTGCGCCTGTGAACAGGACAGGTTCGTCTCCTCGCTTTCTCGTGGTGGGGGAACGTCACAGGTATTTTCCAAGCGGGAACAAAAGCAGAAAAATCAAAGTCCGTGGTTGAGCCGTGGTTCTGATGAGCGCAAAGTACTTGTGAACTTTTCAAGAGGAAGATAACGCACACCAACGATAGCGCTGTCACACCTCAGGACAAACAGCGAGAAGTTCAAGTGTCTGTGTCTCTACGACGTGTGAAAACAAATTGTTTCACGTTGTTAAGCGGGAATTGCACGCAAAATCTTTTCAGTGGCATCCAGCTCTTCCTGTGCTCCAGCGACTGACCTGGTGGCATCGGTCTCAGACAGCAACCATGCACGCAATCCTCAGAGATGCAAAACAAGAAGGGCAAATTCAACTTACTTTTGATGCAGACAAAAGCAACCCATATTGGGGTTCAGTTGCTCAAGAAGTTCACTTCCTTTTGTACCTATCACAAATGGAAAAGTACGAAATCATTTCCGAAAAAAATTTTGTGCGCATTGTGCCAAACATTCTCACGGTGTCACAAAGAAAAGTGCCACCAACATCCTGGGTCAGCCCCGGCCCCAAATAATCTGCGTTTAGATTGTCAGTAATTGTTGCGCTACGTGAACAGTGTGTCTTCCTTGTGAGTGTCAGGAAATTCCACCTTCCAAAGACAAACAAAATTTTCACAGTCAACGAAATTAGGCTTGAGCAGGTTTATTGCTTCAATGTTATCAAAATGGAATAAAAACATGACACAAGAAAAATAGCATAAATGAGCAAACACAGTTTGAAACGCGGTACGCTTTGCATTGACATGAGTCCAAAATTCAACCGTCGCCATTTTGTTGTTTTGGCTTTTTTTCCGATACCGATCCAATTGCTCAACATCCACTTCAGTCATAGAGAACGACCTGCTTGTCTTTGTGACTGAGGAGGGAAAAGTACGAAATCATTTGCTCATCTGCCACAAAGTGACGGACGACCAGATACCCTCCCTGCAAACAAAGTTGGGACACAGTGCCCATCTCAACCTGGAAGGGAACCGCCTGCCTCAGTGTGCCGTCTGCCGCGTTCAGAACCAAAATCCGGGTCTTGTACCCATCTGCGATCAGCAACGCATCGAGCTGAGGAGAATACACGCACCCGTGGCATTGGCATTCCTCCCCATCCACCTCGCCTCTGAATTCCCAGGCCATTTCGTCGGTATCGCAGGACGCAGCCTGAACCGACTCACGCGTGGAACTCACAATGAGATTGTGCCTGGGGATGTAGCAAATGTCATAGAAAGTGTTTGTGTGTGTTTTGAATGCACTTTTGATGCTAAACTGCTCTGATGAACAGTCAAGCTGCACGTACTGTCCACCCAAGTGCAACAGATACAATTCAGCAGGACTTGAGCCATGACTCATCGTGCACGGAACCAGACCCTCAAGGTGCAGAGCAACAGTGACATCTTTGTTCTTCACGTCAAGCAAACGAATCATGTGACATTGCGGGCAGCTGACCACAACCTTCTCTTTTCCTTGTACCTGCATTGAAATGATATTAATGTTGACTTTATGATCAAAGTGACTGTCATCAACGTGTTCGCAGAGCGCAGGGTGGGTCTCCGTTTTCTCCAGACATTCGGCTGAGCCTCTGTAGAAGTGGAACTTCGGTTGTTCCGTCTTCGAAGCCTTCCCCCAAATGACGGCACCGAACTCCAGCACGATGAACCTTGTCCAGCCCCAAAATTCAAGTCCAGCGATGTGAGTTTTCTTGGCGTACATCTCGAAGTCTTGTGGGATCTGGAAACAGTAGAAACACAAAAAAATCACGCTTGGAGCATCGTTGTGGGGAAGAATTTCGTACACAGACCCTCCATTGCAGCTCACGTGTGAGTGGTTTTTCGTCGATTGCTCAAAAACTATGTGTTAGAAGTCAGAAACGTTGTACGTGCTCACTATTTTGAACAGAGTTCAAATGCTAAAACGCTCCTTATTCAGCTGTTTTTGACATGTTTAAGGTACTCTTACGTTGTTTGCTGCAGGTGAGAAGACACAGTGTGGATGTGAAAACGCATTTGACAAACATGAGTGGCTCAGATACACACCAAGTCTTGCAGGATCTTGGCCACGTCAGCAGCGGTTAGCCGGTCAGAAGGTTGGGGCCTGGTCATCTTCTGGATCATCTGGCGAACATTCTGGTGGGTAGTGGGAGGTTTCCCGCCGGAGGCCTGGTCCTCTATCTCCTGGGTGCGGATGGTGACCCTGTCTTCTTCCAGAGCCATAGTACCCCGTGCTGGGTACGCCAGAGCCGTCCCGTCCAAGCCGAGCGTCCCTGGTGGGAGCAGCAGGCTGGCGACCAGACGACGAGAGCGGATCATCACCTCCGTCTCACGTATAGCATCGCGCTCGGGCTTCAGTACGATGATCTCAGGAGGTTCGAGGCTGCGGCGTAGTTTCTGGGCAACGAATTCTCCGATAGGTTTGTGCGAATCAGAATCGTTTTCAAAATCTTCCAGCTGAGGCTTCAGCGGGTCATGTCCCTGCAGCATGGCCAAGCATAGCAGACCCAGCTCGTAGATATCTGCGCTGGATTTCATCGCCTCTTTCCGGAAGAATTCAGGAGGTTTGAAATTGAAGCTGCTTGAATTAACTTCATCCGCGAACGCGTTTTGCTTCGTGCATCTGGATGTTCCAGATGCTGAGATCTTGGCGACCACTGTCCTGCTGCTCGTGTTGTACGCGTTCTTGGGGATCCCTTTGACAAGAATGGAAGCTGGCTTGATGTCTGTGTGAACAATCTTCTTCCTGTGCAGAAACTTCAGCCCTTCTGCAATGTCAGACATGATCTGCATTTTGCCCCTGAGCGGCAGGGGTGACGCTTTCCTTTGGTGCAGGTAGGAGTCGAGGTCCTTGTGCCTGAGATACTCGGTGAAAGTCCACAGAAAATCGCGTTTCTGATAGATTTCCATAATCCTGACAACGTTGCCGTGGTTCAGATGAGAAATTTTTTTCAGTTCCGTCACAACTCTCGCCATCCTGTCGTCATTGACAATTTCGACGTGTTTGGCAACCCTCCTGTTCTCGTCGCGGTCAACTGCCAGGTAGACGGTGGCAAAGGTCCCGCTCCCTATCGGTTTCGTGGTGTCGATCCGGTGGCCTCGCACCGTCTTGACGTTCCGTTGCAAGTTCTGCCCCATCGTGTGAAGACGACTTAGTATTGACAACTCACCCCCAAATGTTTTGGTGTCTGAGTTGTCGTTCAATGACACCGAAGTTATTATTCGCTTTCTGGAAACTTGTTGCGTACATTTTCTGTCCGCTTTTGCAGGAAGAAAATAGCCACCGTCTGATTGGTCGAGTTTTTTCGACATCACTTCCTGAAGAAGGCAATCCCAGACTCTTGTCTTATCTGTTTCGGCCAAATTTAGTTGGCATGGGCTGACAAGATCAGGTGGTTGCTTTTCTGATTGGAATTTCCACAAACAAGGGACGAACATAACCACTGTAAGTTTGACCAAACACAAGGTTACAATTCGTGAAGTGACAAATCTCGGCAAGCAGAAAGACAGAACGTCACTGCAAAAATGTTGAAGGGAAAGGACAAACTCATGAAGAAAATCAAGAGCAGCGATTGCAAATACAAAGTGGACCTCTCGAGGATTCTTGGGAAAGGAGGCTTCGGTACCGTCTACCACGCAACGGAATCAAACTATGGCATTGAGTATGCTGCAAAGAAAATCCACGTCTCAGACAGACGCGTTCAGGACAGGATCTCGATTGAGATGCTGAAGATGCTGGAGCTAAGGCACAACAACATCGTGACTGTGCACGACGTGGTGAGGGACGAGGCGACAGTGTGGGTCTTCATGGAGAAATGTCAACATGGCGACCTGAACAAGTTCTTTGAAAAACAGGAACTCACCATGAAGATAAAATTGAAGTTTATGATGGACATTGGCAAAGGTGTCAAATACCTGCACGAAAGAAACATCGTACACAGGGACATAAAGCCGGGTAATATTCTGGTGCAGAGTAGATCTGGTACACTGATAGCCAAACTGACAGACTTTGACTTGAGCAAATGTATCGAAGATGATGTTCACACCAAGCAAATGGCAACGAACGTGGGCACCCCAGCGTACAAGGCTCCCGAATTCTTCATGAGAACGGCCTCGGGAACTTTGATTTACCACCCCAACGTGGACATTTATGCCACGGGTCTCACATTTCTGGCCATGATACAGGGAAACAAGCCATTGAAGCCGCGCATAGAAACCTACAAATCCACGTCGGAGCTCAAAGAAATCATTGGAGGTCTGGTCGCCAAGAGGATGAAGTTCGGACTGAGCCCTCGGGACGTTGTCCCTGACAAGAACTGCTCGGGCCTGTGCGGGCTGCTCCCTCGCCCTCCGCCCCGTGGTGAGAAACCTCGTGCGGCCTCCGAGGGAGGTTTCGAAGTTCAGATCAGGAGGTTGATTCAGAGAATGACTCGAGCCAAGCCGGAGGAGCGGTTGTCTGCAGCGCAAGTGGTTCGGGACCTGAGCTTTGTCAGAAAGGTATGAACAGCGCGCATCGTTGCACTGACCAACACACTCGATTTCTTTCCAAACGAGTTATGTCGCACCTTCTGGAATGGGAAAGTGAGAATGAACGTTTGCTTTGAGGGAACAAACAGTACCTCGGACCAACTTCGAAGCCCAAGAAGAGTGTTTTGCTGCTGTTGTATGAAGCATGTACTTACTCTTTTCATTCTATGCTCAGTAATTTTTGAAATTGGATGTTTTCGACAGAATAAAAACAGCAGCACCACTGCAGTGCAGCCTGAGCGCGCGTCTCCAAAACCCGCGACCCCTGACCTAATTGAGGTGGAACCTGGAACGAACAAGGTGTGCGCTTGGATGAGATATCCACATTGACTCTGATTTTCAGCACAATAAAAAATCGCTTGACGCGATTCATCAGTAATTTGTCCTGAGAAACCAGGCTTGTTTCAGTGTCTATCGCGTCGTTTGATATTCCGTTCTCACCTGTAGGCATCTCAGTTCGTGACGATGAGACGCATTGCGACCCACGACACCGGGCTCGTGGGCTGGGGACGAACCAAGATGTGCGTGCTTCCTTCAGAAGAGGTGGTGCTGTGGGGCAAGGCTTCACACGGGGACATCCCTGCCCTGCACTTCTACTCTGACGGTTCCACAGTGTGGGTCTGCAGACACGAGGATGAGGTCTCGCTCCTCCCACTGACCATAGACGACCAGCATTTCCTGATTGTGTCCTGCTGGGATTGCAGGAGAATTCGATTGATCAACCCACGAACAAAAGAGAGCACAGTGGTTTTGTACGATCCAAGTTTGCGACTGAATCGAATGTGTCACGGTGAAAACGGTCAATTATTTGTGGGTCACTCAGTCAAAGGGTCAGTCCAGATTCCGCAGGTGATGACTTCAATTCAGATTTTTGAGGTCAACAAGTGTGCCCAATCTGGGGCGACTGGTTTTCATTCCATGTGTCACGTTCCCGAACAGAAACTCACACTCTTGAGTATTCCCAGCAAAGGTATCGTTCGGGCCGTATCGAGTGAGACCGAGGAGATGGTCTGGGAGACCAAAGGCCCGAAGTTTGGTTCTGAACTGGAGCCACACGGAATTGTGTTTTCCTCCAAGCTGGAGGCACTTCTGGTTGCAGACGGAAGAAACGGTCGAATTCTGGTCATATCGGCGAGCACTGGCAACTGCACACAGGCGATTCCGTTGGGGCAGGGTGTAGAGTGCCTCTGGGAACTGCAGTGGCACAACGACCACCTTCTGGTTCACCACTGCACACCAGGAAAACACTTTGTTTCCATCTTTTCTGTGAATTAAACTTCGTGCTGCCAACACACCGTTACTCCACACTGATTTCTTTGTTTCCAGTTTTGAAACAACTTTGAATTGATGGCATTCTGTGTACGTATTTGTTTTGTTGATTCTGAATCGTAAATAAAACAAAACAAATTCACACAAACATGTTTTTCGTCGTTCGGTTGTTGTCAACTAACGCCAGGTGAGGTTTCGCTCGTGTATGGGCGATGAGCATCTGACCGTCGTCAGCGGCGGGCGTTGGTGGACATCGCCCCGTGACCTCATCAGGTCAATCACAGACGAGAAGACCCCGCCCGGCCCCTGCCATCGTACACCACGGGAAAAAACAAAAGTATCCTCAATCGAATCGACGCAACAAAAGCTGATTCTCGTCGGGCTGTCACAGCAATCGCTCGGCACATGTCCAAATCTTCAAATGTCAACCAAACGACATCGAAAAGCATCCAAAGCACAAACTCCATCTTCAGAGTGTCTTTCTTTCTTCGGACATAGTCGGGTGCGCGCCACGCTTCGCTGACCTGAAGCAATGCAGTTCCACAAAGGGACGTTAAGGGGGTCAGAGTAAGGTCCTAAACATTCAAAACAAGTCACTTTTTTCCTCAACAATTTCGGACTTATTTGGACAAGGATTAAACACACTTGAATTCAGGTGAGTAAATTTCATCAGAGCAAAAGTTAAAATTCTTGAAACGCCAGTGAAGACAATCAGTTCGGAGAGCAATTCCTTGGATCCTTTTTTGTTGAATGGCGTTCTCGTAGTCACATTTCGTGCAATCGCCAATCGAAACGATTTCGCTGGGAAGTACGAGAAAGAAAGTTTCCTTTCAAGCAGACGAGTTCATCTGAAATCGAAATTTGTACTGATTCTGTCGAGCCGATCAAGGTCAATCAAAGTTTGACAGAGTGAACGTGATCGTAAAAAATCCCCCCTTCAAAAATCAAAGTGGGATGATCCCAATGTGCCAAGGTGTGAGCTTCACGTTCACGTCAAATCACGTTACAGCACGTTCAGTCAAACTTGTTGAGACCTGATCACGTTCAACAGTCTCAAGCTTCGGTATCCCCATGGTTTTGAGGTTCACTCGCGACTCATGAAACAGTTCAGTATTTGCTTTAGTTTTATAAAATTTCAAACAAAGGAAAGCATGACATCCTCCTTCTTGCTCAGGGTACTCCTCGACATTCGTGACATAATTCTGGTTGGATCTCGGAGAAAGAGAAAATCAGTTGGGTGAAGGAACCTTGGCAGAATTGGATAAAGTCCCCGCAGAGGCCACGACCCGGATTAGAGTGAACCAAAGACCACCTGTGTGGCCAGTAGCGACCTGAGGATCAGCAGAACACTTCGAGAACACCCAGCACGAAGGAAACACTTTTGTCTTCAGCCAAAGGTAAATGTTTCCATTTTGTCAGAGGTCGTACTCTTTGAGTACTCGTACACTGAATAGAAAAAGCACCCAGCATAAAGATTCGTGACCTTTCCGCACCGAGGCGACGTGGGGTGATCTGAAATTGGGACACCAGGGATGTTCTGCACAGCACAAATTGAATGGTATCAAAAGTTTAGTGCTCTGCGTTTTGACCTGTTTTGAAGCGGCAAGAGGCCACAGACTACTGAACAAGCAGCTTTTGTTCGGGACGAGGCAAACAGCGCTGAGCGGATAGAGTGAATTTTGATGTATTCTGGATTGACCAGCAGGTCATTTTGTTGGGACACAAAAGCAGACCGGACGCGACGACATCCCGTACAATACGAGGGCCATTTCAGCTGGACATGCATGAGACCGGAACTGCGGGCTACCCGATTTTTACACGCAAAAAGCCGTTGTTACGTTTCGGTGTGGGACACAATCGCGGCTGTTTGGTGGCTGGAGGTTCCTGGTCACGATTCCACCCTCTCAAACAAGTGCACTTTCTGACGAGCTACCTTTGAGTTTGTGGCGCATTTCCTTGAGGAAGATCTCCACCTCGAGGGAAAGTCATAGAGAAACCACAGGGTTCTCTGTGTGAAGAAGACGTGCATGTCTTTACGAGTGGTTCCCGAGACTAAAGTGCGATGGTTCAGTCCTTCAGCGTGCTCAAAAATCTGAATTTTCACACTATGTTTCTGAGTTTGTGCTCAACATTCAGCCTCGTACTTATTTGGAAGAAAGGACGTGTGTTTGGAGAGAGTCACTGATGTATGTGCTGCACATGTCGCGGTGCAAGTCTGTGAGGCGCTCCGTTGACCAAGGGTGAGAAGGACCCTCAAAATCTGTCCAATTTTCCTCACTCTGGTCCTGACCTCAGCAGCACCCTGTCTTGTGTGTACTCGTCGCATGATTATGCATTTGTCGTGTTTTCGCGCATTATTGTTGGACTCGCAAGACATTTTTCAAATGTTCAAGTCCACGGCATTGCGCTGAGTCGCAAGCTTGGTGCCCTCGTTGAGGCGTTCTGCCGATCTCTGTCTGTAGACCAAAACCTGGCAGGGGTTTAAACCAGCCATTTGTTTTTCTTTCGATTTCTTTTTCTTCATAAAAAATACTGGTATTCCTGGGCAACGCCCCCCCCCCCCCCGTTTCAAAACCAACCATTGTTGGGTTCTTTCTCCTTGAAACTTGGTGCAGTCGAAAGCACATCTTGGTTTGCCTGGTGCAAGAAACAAACGCGAAAAAAGAATAAACTCAGGTTTTTACGATGCCTGGGCAAGACGCGTGTGTTGGTAAACAGAAAAACAACCCAAGTCGTCCAGAGGCTCTCGCACGACCCTGTGAAAGCCCTGCAGGAACAGTTCACAACCTGTACCAATCTTGAATTCGATCCTCATTTCCACGAGAGAATTGAGAAAATTGTTCGTTCGACCAACTTTTCAGGAATGTTTGGCACTGAATTGTGTGGGTCATGTGAAGGCCAGATCAAGTAACCATACGTCTCAGCTCCAAATCCTGATATTTGAATCAAAGCCTGTGAAATTCTTATTTGAAATGCTCGAGCGTAAAAAGGACAAAACTCTCATAGCAAGCCTCTTGTTGTGGAAATACAACAAAGTCAACAAAGCGAAAAAAGGTTTTGTGAACAAGTTCTGAATGACTTACTGCAGGTTTTTGAAATTCCGTCCGGGATCTAGGAGAAGGTCGAGGGTCATTTTGGTGACAAGGATGTGGAAGGTGTGAATTCTTACAGAATGACACGTTCCTGCTTGCTTGACTGGTCTGTGCTCTGGTGTTCGGATCTGCTCTTCTGGTTGAAGGCTCGAACGTCCGGGAGGGCTCACGGTGGCCCAAATTAGAGCTTGTTTCGGTACATCAGGGCTTTGGGTGAAGCTGCCAGTGGTTCTTCTGAAAGGATCTTTGTGGAGCAACACAACAATGGCCGAGCTGTTGGATCCGATGAGATTCAGCGTCTGGACCCGTCTCACGTTGACACCAAAGATCAACGTCATTTCAGTGAGTGAGCAATGGGTGGGTCTCGATTGACGTTTGTCGCCGTGTTTGTTGAATGTGAAGTCACGTCGTGTTGTTCGCAACGATGTCCCTCTTTGATGACCAACAAAAGAAAGCAGATGTACAACAATTGAAGTTTGACGCAGTGAGGTAAATGTGCCACGGAACAAATGCGTATTTGGTTTCTTGTTTTGGTATCTGTTCAAAACATTTCACGGCAAATGACCATTAAAATTGTTCGTCAAGGTCTGCAGATCAAAGGGATTTACACATCCAAGAAACTATCACTTTTGTGAAGGACACAAGGATTTTGGGTCAGGATCAGACTTGGCCCAGGATTTTTACTTCACGAAAATGACTGCTGACGAGAGAACAAACGAACTGTCTACCACGCTCAGCCGGCCGCCTCTGGTAAATTCAATGTAGCTCAGCGTGACATGATCTCCCAGTCATATCACTCCTCTTGTGGTAGACATGAGTTCAGTCACTTTGAGCAGAAGGTGACTGGATCACATCACTTGTCAACATTCAAATGATCATATTTTTGCTCGATAACTATCTCGAT
>JAAUXT010038996.1_pt1 | contig 37151 bp, 37 predicted proteins | sample 7278171 | NCBI WGS metagenome assembly JAAUXT01 (sample SAMN14350112, study PRJNA611818) | marine sediment metagenome | isolation source: surface marine sediment (1.8m) | place: French Polynesia: Moorea | collected 2018-08 | reverse complement strand
GGGGTAAGGATGGGGTGGGATTTTGGCAAAATTTCACACATTCCATACATTCCAAAGTGTGGACATTTAAGCTGAGAGCGGCACCTAGATGGCCGCTACGCGACCATCAACGAGTGTCTTTTGCTACATTGGCACAGCCCTGCTGAGAGATGTCATCACAGCAGTGTTGATGCAGATAAAGATTTCAACCCGAGGTCTATTTTCCCAGTTCATAAACCACAGCCGCACGGTTATTGTTTCACTTCGCGACGAATGGGAGACGACAAATGGTGACAAGTTGGGGCAGTTTGATCCCTGCGCTATGGAACCTGCAGAAGCGTGAGAAGTGTCCGATTTGTAGACAGAACAATGGAACAATGGCCCTTTCACTTTCACTTTCACTTTGTCACAGAAACACCAGGAATGTTCAGCTGCTGTCCCGGGTATGTGTGTGAAAAAAACTTAAATTTCTGCGAAATTAAAAAAATAACTGACAGTCTTCAATAGGTTTTAAGGATATTTTCAAAAGTTTTTTGGATTTGGTTTCAGAAATATTTGTTGCCATTTCTGTCGTTCATGAAGTGCATTTGAGCAACGCTAGGAAGGCAGCACCTGCATGATGCGTGCGCCTCGCTGCGAGAGCGCTGCCCACCCAGGGATGACCAGTTGACCAGTCCCCGGCCCCCTCTCCCTCCCCTCCCCTCCCCTCCCCAGTGCTCGAGCCGCGGAAGATGCGCGCGCGTGCTTCGCCTCTGACCAGCAAAGCCTCGCTGTCCAAGAGGGTCAAGATTTATTGCGCCCTGCGAAGTAGGTCGCGCAATCTCCCCCTGACCGACCCGCCGCCTCAACCCGTGGCTTGGTAGGTATGCACAGGTATGTGGATTGCGTCCACAAACCACTCAGCCTCACTTCAGGTGAATCAGGTCTGATCCACAGTGTTGTGTTTGCGCACTGTGTGTCTTGGATACCCCCTCGAGGAACACAGTGCTTCATGAATTATGCAAAGCCCGCACTGTCCAAACCAAATTACCTCCCTTGTCCCGGCTTCCTATGAAGTAGTGCAATTGTTTTATAATCTCATTTGGATCTCTGATTGAAAAACAGACATTGAGGGACGGCTCGCTCGGAGCTGCCTGCTTGACCAGCATAGCGCGAGCCAGTACATTTCTGCCTCCACAACCGAGTCGCTCCATCACACGGTGGAAGAAAACACCCACCAGTCGTGCTCAAATTATTCAAATGTACACATGTCCAGAAAATGTTTTGTGCTTGTATGTCCCACAAACAGCATTTTTTTTGGCCGAACTGATTTTTAAGGTCAGACCAAAGTTCTAATCTTAAACGTGTGAAAAGTATTTGTTTGTGGCCCAGATTGGAGTACAGGCCCAACTGGATCCGTTGCTGGGATTCTGTCTTCCTTGTGTTCCAACACCAAATTTTTATCAAAGAGAAAAATGACCAGAAAAAAATCCAAATTGGAAACGCACAAATCTTTTTCTGTGTGTTGTGTCGAAAGAAACAAGATGATGTTCAAAGATTTTCTGGCAAGATACGTGACGCACCACACAGACGCAACAGTTAATTTCAATGAGACCGAAGATAAAAATTCTCACGGATTTAATTTCAGATAAAATTTTCAGCAGCAAATTTCTTCAAATTAAATTTACAAACAGATCGTGTGTTGGACGGAACACGTCATTGGGAAAATTTGTTTTCTTTTGTGAAGAATACCCGATTTGCTTGAGCCAAAAACCTGTGAACATCAAGAGAGAACAATTGTGGGCACGTTGAACGAATGGTAGAATCAATGTTCGCCTGACAAAAGTATCTCTCGTCGCTTTGCCCATCAAAGAACGTGGAACATAGAACCTGAGCTGCGAGTGACTGCGACCAATTGTTCGTTCGCATGTGGCAGTTGCACCAGGTGTTCCTGATTCCAGACAGATCATGAAACTCGATACGTGGGGCCTGAGTGTACACGGCCTGATCTAAGCTGAGTGCAGCGAGGCACCAGACAACATAGATCTGCTTGTAAACAGCTGCTTTTATACTTTGTTTTGACTGCAGAAAAAGCCCCGACCCAAATCTGTCAACTATCAGTCTGTCTCTCGCAGTGCTCGTTCATTGGAGATGCAGTTTGTCGTTCTCGTAGGTTGAGGTCGGGGTCAGATGGACGCTTGAGTATTTATGGCCTGACAAAAATCATCAATGTGGGTGAAGCAGGAAATGTTTTACGGGGCAACAAATATTTCCAAAGAGAAACCAAAACAAATTTGTCTCGTTCGCAGCTCATTCCTCCTCTGCAAATTCTCGCAGGGAGCATCACATGTTGCTTCCCCCCCCCCCCCCCGCGAAAAAAAATCCAGCTCTGCAGTTTCCGAAACCTGGGTATTGTTGATCAGGTATCCATAAAAATTAATCTGCTTCTGATAGGTGATCGCGCGAGGACCAATCAGACGACTTGTTACAAGATACTGCGCCAAATTACTTCTTCCACAAAACTAGTAACCTTCAGCCTTTAGTCCCCTGCTTTCTGCCCCGTCCACGCCTGTCTGCGGGTTCAGGGGTGTTGATCGTGTTCTAATCCTGTATTTACAGGGGAGGTGGAGCAGTCTCCATGATCCAGGGCAGCGGATTCAGGCCGAGAAGACACGAAGTAGGTCACGAGACTAGCACGTGATGTACAAACCTGTTCATATTCTAACCACCAAATCCCAAAAAAATAGAATGACATTAAATTTACATGAAATGGTTTGATTGTCATCCTCTGTATGTCTGCAACCTACGGCCTGTGTTTTTTTCTCTCGTCCTTTGCACAAAGAAGAATATTCTGCACACGTGTTCGCCCTGTCCTGTTCATGTTTGTCTCTTGTTTTGGTATTTTTGCAGCAACTACTGGAGTGTTGTGAGTTTCTCTTCCCAAGCTCTAAGTCGAGAATTGCTTGTGACAGTTGTAACAGTGTGGCTATACTTCACGCAAAACAGGAAACTCGACGAGATTTTCCGTGCAAACAGACTCTTCGCTCACATGGCAGGGTAGCAATGTACATACAAAATGGTTTTTTTTTTTACTCTGTAGATTTAGCTCTGTTTTTCTCTTTCACCTGAAGAAAATTTGATGGATTTTGTCTGTGTTGGATTCAATGAACATTTCATAATTTCTGACACAACTGACACAACCCTGAACATCGAAGGGGAACATTGATCGGGTTTCGTGTTTCCAAAAAAATACGTTTCGTTTTTCAATCAGTGCAAAGTAACCAACATCGACTGATCGATGGGAAATTGATATTGATTGAAGGTTCTCTGTGTTCGATCTCTTGATTCGTATTCTTCTCAATGCTGTCTGAAGTCAGAGAATGCAAGACCAATTTTTGAAAAAAAAGTTGAAGCCTGATTCTCAGGGAAATAATTTTGAACACGCGATCTCAGGTAGATTCGTTCGCATGAAATTTGTGTGCGTTTTTAATGGAATAAAATAAGCTCCAAAATCAAAAGAGAAACCACGACCTGTTTTCCTTGAAAATGAAAATGGAAATGAAAGTTGCACGTGATGAGAATTTGTTCAGTGCCGTTGTTATTTTTGAGCCTTTTTCGGGAAATTTGCACTGAATGTTCTCTGAGGCCTTGGAAGAGAAACTGAGCGGTTCGTGCAACTGCTGTTTTCTGGAGCCACGGCGGAAGTTTGGCATAAATGGACTCGGCACACGACACGTCTATCCACGGAGGCCCGAACGGAAAATTCTTCCTGTAATTACCTGGGAGATGGGCGTCCAATTTAGTGTGGATAATGGAAGCTTTTCTCCTCAAATCTCTCCTCGTTACAAATCTGAGAAGTGCGGCAGGCGGCCACTCTCCACAGCGCGAGGGAGTGGGAGAGAGAGAGGCAGAGATATCCACTCCACCGCAGACATCGCACTGCAGAGCCTGCCTTGCTTTCTTCATGCAGAAGAGCCCTGCAGCCACCCAGAATAGCACCGCGCTATAAGAAGGGTATTCTTTCCCTGACAGTGACCTACGCGCCTCTAAGTCCCCAGTATCGACCGTTCCAAGAAAAGAAGGTAATTTGAATTATAGCGAGAAGGGCCTGAGCGAATCAGAGAAAGCTCAGCCAACCTAAATTAATAGGAAAACTCGCGAGAAATTGAACATTAGCGGAAACCCACCTTTGGAACCCATAAATGTCACTGGAAAAATTGTCCCATTCTCTTCAGGACCACAAATGGTGCTGCAGCTCGGAAAGCAAGCTCGCGAAATTGAGGACAAAAAACACTGAAGCTCTGTATTTGTTTGACAAAAACTGTAGACAAACATAACTTCATCATTTTGAAGTCCAAACACGCAGAAACATTTGTGTTCGTTTTGAAATTCATTTCACAAATGGGTCCAAACTATTCTTGGCTACAAAGTATCTTCTGTTTGATTTCTCCGGGGGAGAAGCCAAAAAGATGTTGACGAATTTTATCTACCCACCGCGCCAGGAGCTTCCCGGGCAGCCAGGCCGGTGGACGAGCACCGTCAGTTTTTGCCAATAAATTGCGAGGTCAATCAGCAGCAGTAAAAGCGTGGGAAACGAGGCTTTTTGCACGATTCGCTCTCGACCTGCAGTAGATCACGACGCAGCGGCGGCGGCGGCGGCGGTGGCGCAGGGCCCCGATCTGGGTCACGGCGGGACGGGGGCGGGGAGCTCCGGGGGTCGGGGGTGGGTGGAGAGCGGGGGACGACGGGCTTTGGGGCAGGCCGGGATGAAATGAAACCCACTGCTTCCGTCTGTTGAACAGTTTTTTTCCAGAGAAAAAAATTGTGCCACTGTAATCAAAATATCTTTTTTTTTTTTGGTTCTGAGGGTGAACAACACACACACACACACACACACACACACACACACACACACACACACACACACACACACACACAAACACACTATACAGTATCAATCTGACATCAGAGATTATTTCCTGATTCAATTGAAAGCTTTGAAGATAATTTCTCACGTCTCTCTTGTGTCATATTTTTCAGAGCTGAATCTTTCAATCACGAAAATTATTTTTCGTTTCATTTTGGTACAGTTTCAGTGCTTTCTGATGATCCCAGCAACACAGAACAACACCGAAAAAAGCAAAAATAATTATGGTACGCAAAAATAAATGTTACCACTGATTGACCAAATCAAGAGGACAAACGAAAAGCGAAGGCTTGAGCCAAAGAGCTCAGTGTGTGTACACGCAGTGACTAACAACGACGTGGATCCGCTCAGGACGATGCGGCTGTTTGAGTACCGCGGCTATTTAGAACAATGGCTGTTGTGTACTCAGAACAAGTACATGCCAGATGTGGCCGTGAGTTGCCGGTGGGTACGTTCGCATTACCGGAGCCTCCCTCCCTCCCTCCGCCTGCGACTGGCTGCGATCTCGGTCAATACGAAAACAAAGAACTCCCACATCCGAAACATTCGTTCATCATGGTCAACTTTAGAAATGTACCAAGGAAATGTACGAACGAATGTCAAAACACAAGAAGAACCACAACAATTGTTTCCTTCTTGACGAATTTCACCAAAAGACAAAGGAAGTTTTTGCAGACAAGGTCTCTCTTTTTCAAAATCCTGAAACGACTTTTCTTTGTATGTTGCATTTCACGTTTTCGCGACAAGAAAAACCCACAACAAGTGCAAAATATGATTCACAAAAAGGACAAAAAATCATACCTGTCTCATTCTCGAAACACAATCCTCAAATTTGAAGTGAAGAAAAAAAAAAATGGTGCCAGGTTCCTGTGGGTCGCGTCCTCTTTGTGACATGTGCAGAATAGTGACCATGGAAACTGCAGCCTCAAAAGTAGGTCACTGAGGAAAATTGATGTTCTGTGGCCCATTTGTTATATTTCGCGGCCTGTTATGCGTACGAGTCATGACAAGTGGCCTCACGGCAAACCTCCGAGTGCTTTGGCTCTTTGGCTGAACAGGTCATGTCACGTTGGAAATTTTTGAGAAAATGGGGTATTTTCTTGTGCTCTCTGTGATTGGAAAAAAAAAAATTCCACTCACCACAGTGATGAAGTTTTTGAAGAATTCATTCAGACAGATGAGGTTCCTGCAATGAGAAATTTTGAGACAATGTTGATAGAAATAAGGAGACGACTGCTGGAGATGGAGCCCAATAAATTGGGAAGGGTTCGCCCTGTGCAGAGCTATCGCCTCGTGGACGCGATTCGACAGGGCGGGGCAGGCGGGACCTGATTGTCTTCCCGAGATGCTGTCTCGGAGCTCCGGACTTCATTGACAGATAATCGACTTCTGCGTCCAGAGAGAAACTCCACAGGGCTGAGACGACAGCAGAAATCCTTCACATTGTCACATCAGACAGAGAAAAAATATATACAAACGGTTGAACTTGCTCATCATACATACGCAATGTCTTCATAAATATTTCAGTTTTGGCAAAAACAAACCTTTTGTAAAATTCAGTGTGCACCTGCACTACTTCTTGCTTGGCTCCTGCCATGGCTGGGATCGGATCAGTTTGATAGACGACCACGGACAATATCTGCATTCTCCGTGGAGAATAATGAATGTTTTGTGTTTGGCAGATCAAACAAAATGAATCCCATTACTCATAAAACAATTTAACAGCTGTAAAAAAATTCCATAAATTAATCTTTTGTCATTCTGCAAATACCACAACATGATCTCACCATTTGCGCAACCAGGTCGAATTCCATCGAATTTGTACCAAATTTGGCCGTTTTGCCTTTTAGTCCCCAAAATACCGTGCGCTGTGTCGGTGCCAGTGGGACCCCATTGCCTGACACTTCTACGCATTGAAATTCCTTTGCCGGAGGAATTAAGCCAAGACAAATGGATAGTCGAAACTGGGTTAGTCAGCTGTTTTTGCAAGGGACCTCGTTTCCAAGAACTGACAGCTTTTCCTGGAATATTGAAATCCATCATAGACTTTGGTAGATTCTGGTGTGTGTTTCATATCAGCATACAACAACGCAGCTGTGTTTATTTGGTAAACTGACACCTTTTCTGCTTTCTGTGCTGTTTTGGCAACACAGTTTTGGAATGGCGCAGGAAATAGGGAATTTGTGAAATTCCGTGAAAGAGCCACAACAAATTCCAACCTTTGTCACAAAAACACGGACCTTGCTCTTTACTTGCTTCTTGAGTAGGGATAAAAACAACCAATGATTTGTCACTTGGCCTCAATAATTTAAGCTGGAGGCCAGACGCCTGTCCCGGCCGACAGTACATCTCCGATCTCGTCCCCAATTCGCTCAGGTTCCATTTGCCTTTCGCTGACTGATCACACACGCACACCACTCTCGTTCAGCCAGACTCGAGCCTTCAGTGGATGGGAAATTCGGATCTCTCCTCCAATTCTACAAATTGATCTGGGCTGGAGAAGCAGAGGCTGATGCCAAAACAAAATGGCGCTGAGTATACACACACTGGGTGTTGTTGGCAGGAGATCTGCTGCTCTCCGGGCCTGCTTCTCCGACTCGATCGGAGGGAGGCTGAGGCTGCAGCACCTCCGCATCCAGACCCGCAGCCGATCAATCGGTTCAAGAGGGAGAGAAGTGCATCTGAGTGGGATTCTGAGTGCATTTTGGTGATGTTACTCGTGTTGCTTCGTGTGGTATTGAAAACACAGGCGTGTACCCAATGTCCCACTTGCACCTGCGTGCCATCAAAGGGGAAAGAGAGTACTTGAGTACTCAAACACACGGCAGTACTTGTGTGTACTTTTATCTGCATCTTATTTACTCCTAAGTACACCTGGCAGCCAAACAGCTTTCCACTGCGCAACAAACTCACTGCTCTTTGCAACCCACGGAACAATTTCGATTTGTTCTCTGCTCTTTGATCCCAAATCACAACAAAAAAAACTTGCAGTGGACTCATGCATTATTCCCAACCCACTCCACTCAAGTATATCTGAACAAATACGGCGTGTCGCGGCCTGGGACCACTCGCTTGACTCGGGGGCTTTGGGACGCTTGGATTATCCAGGAAATTGCCCTATTTGGGACAGCAATAGCTCTCGCTTCGGTCTGACTGCGACAAGTCACCATTTATATGTATGCTGCGAGTGTCACTGTGCGAGTATTCAGATGACTGCACGCTGTTGCATTTGTACAGCGTTTGAAAAACTCAGAAAATTTTGATTTGTTAGGTGCGGTAAAATCTCGTTTGGATCCCCAGAACATGTTCAACGCAATGCTGGCAGCTGAATTCGTAGGAGTGAGCAAGATCCAAAAGGCCAGAATAGAGGCGGGGTGTTTATTCCCAAACACAGTCTCTCTGTGTTTATTTGTGCGTTTTGGGATGTTCCAATGCAAACCAAAGAAGACAGACAACCAAATACCAAATATTTTTAATAGGCAGAAGGCGAAAGTGAAATTTATGCCCAAATAAGTCGATATTCCTATTTTCAGTACCTCGCCATATTTGGTGCACCATGTGACTCGGTTGAGCCAATAGGACGAGACGGCTTTGCACCCAGGATGTCAGGTGTCTCCATTTAACGACTGATATGGATACCTTCTAAAAAAGTAGTTCCTGTCCCTGCGCCTGTAATTCATTTTCATAATCATAGCAATTCCCGCGGATAATGGGGCATTTCCAAGTCGGATTGTAATAAAGTGTCGTATGTCACCGAGGGGTCGTATCCAAACCCTAAAACACGTGCTGCCCCCTCAATTCACTTACACGTCAATTGATGTCAAATAAAAACACTTGTTATCAGATGAAAATATGACAGCTTTTACGGGCGTATTGAGAGATGATGCGTGTGTGGTAATGAGGAACAGAGGGGGGGGGAAGAACGCCACTTTCTCTGCAACGGTGATCAAGTTTGAACCCTGTTGTTGGTTCCATCTGTCTCCGTCTGTGCTCAGATCCTATCTCTCTCTGTACCACGGGGCTGCGGATTCAAGATTCAGCTGGGCGGGGGGGGGGGGGGGGTCACGGAGAGTCCTACTCAAAGGGGCGGGGGTCTGGAATTTTTTTCAAGTGGGGCTGCGTCCCCTGGATCCATCTGTCACGTACAGGATCCATGTTGTTCTTGTTTTGACCTGTGGGTTTCAGATCTCGGACCCTGGACCCAAAGTCTGGACATTTGTTCTGGGTTGTAAACCTCTTGGGACATTGGTCACGTCACGTGGTAGAGACCGTCCTTGACACTGGACATGTCCCACGGTGGTTCGACTTCAGGGGTCAAAGTTCAAATCTGACCACTTGATTTTCCCACGGTCTCTTTCTCCAGTTTCACTCGCTTGGGAAAACCACTTCTGTTTGAACTCTGAAGTGATTTCTTCGAGCAGCCACCAACTGCACCAAGACCACCTCAGCTGTCAGACAACCATCCTTCAGAATTCAGAACACCCGTCTAAATCCACCACTGACAAATATTTTTTTCACTGGAATGCAATTTCGAGGCCTTTGATGTTCTGTGATATGATTGGTCGAGAATAAGGCGTCCATCAATCAAACGTCGTTCTGATGTCACGACGCAGAATTGGACGCTGTCGCGCGCTTCTCTCCCCACGTAAGATCCTATTGAAATTCCCATTCAGAACCTTCAAGGTTCCCTGGTTGAATGATGGTTTTACACCGACGCAGAGACACAGGTTGTCACTAAGGATCACACACATATATTCGCGCTGCACACAATAGAAGAATGCGCTCTGTTGTCCATCTTCAAATTTTGTCTGTGGGGTAGGACTTCCTCTGTCATGCGGAGAGCGTGTGTGTGACGGATGGTTGGGTTCACCCGGTGGATTCAGGGAGTTTTAGCACCTAGGTTCGGTCCTACGTGGCTCGGGACGGAACCTGCACGGACGTACGGGGGTCATTGATGCTCCAACAAGATTTGGAAGACATAAATATTTGGGGTCAGTTGAGGTCCCAAACGGAGAACATTGCTGTACCGTCGTCACCACAAGAACTGTCAATGTCCAATTTGGCCGATCATCACCCGCTGTTCAGATGTGTGTGTGTGTGTGTGTGTGTGTGTGTCTGTCTGTCTGTCTGTCTGTCTGTCTGTCTGTCTGGGGTGGCATAATGACGCTCCACGACACGCCACATGTGCGTGTGTGTGCGTGTGAGGGACAACAAGCAGAAAGCCACAGAGAGAGAGAGAGAGAGAGAGAGAGAGAGAGAGACAGAGACAGAGACAGAGACAGAGACAGAGACAGAGACAGAGAGAATGAATGAATGAAAGAGAACGAGAGGTTGAGAAAGAAACACGAGAGAGAGAGGAGCTAGGTACATGTGCGTGCACACACGAAAGAGCACACGTGTACACACACACACAAACACACATACACACACAGGAACTTCCGACGTTGAGGGCCGTTTTATCTCATACATGTAACTGGTATTGAGTTGAAATCCACAGATGTCTCGCGTCAATATCTGCTGTCGTTGAAAAGCAAAAACAAGTGTCGTCTGCAACTGTGACTTTCTTTGAAAACAGGTCAATTTCTGTGAAATCTTGATTTTTCGCTTCCCATCTGTGTTGTGTCAGAAAATCAGGTCAGGTTGACCTGAAAATCCTTTCAGCGAAAATAACACAATGAAGAACGATTTATGTTGTCTTCTGCTGAGAAACAATTGATCAGAATAGAAACAAATGGACACTGTTGTTTGGACCACACCAATTCCTGCCATCTCTCCGTCCCCCCCCCCCCTTTCTGCTGCTGAAGCACAATTTCATGACGTGTCTTTTTCCAAAGCTGAGACTGTGTCCTGAGGGGGTCGGGAACTCAGAGTGATTGCTGGCTCCGCTCCTAGTGAACGGATTCCGCAGTGCTGCAGCAGGCAGGTCCATCGCACGAGTGGTTCCGACACTGCGACCGCAGCTCGCCCTGGTGGCAGTTTTCTCCCTGTCCACTTGATATACAGCGGCACACGATGGGAGGGGACAAGGCAGAAAATGGGAAAAAGTTGTCGGCTGCTGACCCCCATTAAGATAAGGGGTTTACAACCAGTTACAACACTCGTATTGTGTTTGATGCCGGACCCAGAGACCGGGTCACATGATTTCCCGTCCCCCGGGGACCAATCATTTTGTCGAGTTGCGTCCATTCAGGGAGCAAGCATCGAAATACATCTTTCATTTGGGCCCTCGAATTACATTTGTGGCGATTCAATATGGACTTCTGTCCGAAAATGAAAAATGGCACTTGCTTCTCCAACACAAAAGTTATTGCTGTTTTCTTGCACCCTGGTACTGGACGCCAGCATTTTACTCGGGCAAACAGGGACAGGACAGGTCTCAAGATTTGGTCGAGGCTGGAACCGAGTGTGGGACAGATCCAACAGGGAATCTTTTGACTCGACATAAATTGAAAATAACCTGCCAGGACAAACCTGGAAATCTGTTTTCACGGAGTTCAGGCCCAAGCCCACTGGATCTATCCCACGATATTGGATACGAGAGTCCATCGTTTGGAGCTCAGGGCGGCTTCACCTATTAATTCTGCATCTAAATGCCAACCACAGCGCGCATCTCTTGGCAACAATGCAGCGAAGGTCACGGGAAACATTAATCTGGAGTTTAATCTGGACCTGGTCACTTCTGCAGGAGGCACCTGGGAGCCATAAGACCCAGATATTAAGCCCAACTTGGTGTGTTGGATCAGGTATATGGCGCACCACATGCAAGTAGGTGAAGGGGGCAGGCGAATTAGGGACAGCTCCTGGAATGGAATAATGAATGAAGTGTTTTGCAGGCCACGCAGGAAGGACTTTGGCAGAACACAGTCTCAACTCTTTACTTCTTGAAAGTTTGAGTGAGACCCCAGTGGATCCAGGGGGTGCGTGCGGGTGGGTCCACTTTGCTTTTTCGACCCCTCTTATTGTGTGTCTCATATCCAAAGAGTTTCCATTCTGTGTTGATTCTGATCGAGTTGGAGTCAAACCATATTGAGGTCTTGACGACACTCCTCAGAAGACTGCTGTCCCTCTCACACTGACCTCAATCTGCTACAAACACTTGTCTTTGTGTTTACATACGAGTGAGCAGGAGGAGGACGACTTTCCGCGTCTCGTGGGACGGATCCTCCGATGAACACGAGGTTTGTCCATGAATCAGACGGACTGAAAGCCAAGGTGAATCCTCGGGGTTCATTACGTATTTCTGCGAAGAATGTTGCATTGTGGAACGTTGGGATCCATCCTTCAATGTACCGCACTGGATCAGACTCCATCCATACATGTATTTCCTGTCAGGTTCATCTGAGTTCAATCCTGTCGCCTTCACTTCTCTCCTGTTGAGATTCTGCTGTTCAGAACAAGCAGGAGACAACACAAAAGCTCAGCAATGAGAAGGGTCACTTTGCGCCACTTCGAGCCCCAAAACACGTGCCCCTCCCCCCGGGAGCAGGACCCAGGCCCCCCCCCCCCCGCACCCCTCGCTCCCTTCCGGTGTGTCCTGCAGGGCCCGATGACCGGATCCGCCCGTGGTCAAACAAGACTGACCCGACACAGCCCGAGGAAATGGGGATGAGTACTAAACAAGATTTACAGCCTCAGTTTGACACCACACGGAATCAGCTCTATGCATGCACAAAGTGTCAATTGATAAAACCCAGCCCGTAATAGCTTGTTTCTTCCACAGATAGCTCATAGTCGTCTCTTTCTTGGTGGACGGAAAATCAAGCGCTTCCTTAACGAGTTGCGCGGGCAAGTTGCGCATGAATAAGGCACATTGTGCGTGGAGGGCGAGGTGTGCGTGGTTTATTGCAGGGGAATGAGTGGTGACGCAGGCTGGTGCCCTGGTATCCCACGTCGTATTTCGTCTCCAACCTGTTGAAACACAACGTGTAGGACAGAACCAGTTTCAGAGAATAGTCGCCTTTCATCTCTTCTTGACAAAATGTATTTGAGGAGGATTCAGACTTGATAGTGAGATGTTGATCTCATTCGGAAGGGATTCCGTAAAATTCAGAGGTGGGGCCATTGGACATGGATATGTGTTGAAAGTTTTCTCTCATGTTCAACTGCACATGCAATCACACAAGCCCTGGCACACACATACACACACACACACACACACACACACTTTGCCTGCCACCCGAGCCTGACAACTGCTCGACGATTGATGCACAAGCACCTCGACCTGTCCACAAACCATTGCAACCACACCCACCACACCCACACACGTTTTCTGTTTGTCTGTCTGCCTGTTTGCCTGTCTGTCTGTCTGTCTGTCTGTCTGTCTGTCTGTCTGTCTGTCACACACACACAATCCTTGGTCCAACACACACCACTCATCACCAGATCTCCTGCCACAGCTGAATCAAAGGAGCCAGGACCCCTTGACCACTACCCACTTCAGTCCAGCGCGCCCTGTCCTGCAGAATCTGCGGGCCTTCTGCTCATTTCTCGGCTAATCCCTCTCAATGCCCTCATCCCTCACTCAGAGCCGGCGCTGAGCTGCTGCGTTTCTTAGAAAATTAATAGGCGGCATGAATGTGTCAGTGCGCGGGACTTTTGTGGGGAGATAAATGGGCGACAGGCACACCGAGATTATAGCGGGTCTGACCTGCACTGATAGCGGCCGGGCAGCGCGCCCTCCGCTGCTGCCGCTGCAGCCGCGGCTGCAGGACAGGACCGGACTGCAAAAAATTGCGTGTCCAGCAAATGGCGCTCTCTGGCCACAGATCTCGAAAATGCATCTCTCTCTCAGGCTGTCTGTGTGTGTGTGGGAGCCTGCTTCTGCTGGCTGGTCAAGTTGATAAGGAAGAAAGCTGGAGATATTTGTGATCACTGGTGAAACTGATAGATCTGATGGAAATGTATTCGTGTGTCATGGGTGTGTCAAATCTGCTTGTCAAACTTGAGTGCTTTTTGAGAAATTGAATCAGCCTTTCACACGTTTCTCTCCTGCATGAGTTCTTTTTAGCAATGGTCGTTTGTTTTATTCATGTCTATGTAATTTTGAGCTCTATCAATAGTGTATGAGCCGATGGAAAAGTGACGTTCCTGAGGCAGGTGATCTGGCTGGTTCATTTTCTCCTTTCAATGGTTGTCAAACTGCAGTAGAATTCCGCACATAAGTATTCAGCATTCAGTGAAACACAGGCGAAAAAAATTCCCCACATTTTTGTGCAAATTTTCGTGATGGCTTCAAACTGAGTGACTTACGCTCTGCTGAAATTAATCGAAGCAATTGAAGCTTTTCTGGTGATCTCGTCAGGAAATTGCTTTCTTGATGCGGTGAGGGGTTTTCAACGTTTTCGCTTTGAAAGTTTCTGTCTGAGGAGGCCTCGCTGGGAGACGCCTCTGTAAAACTTCATCCTCCGTCTTTTGGGTTTCCAAGTAAAGAGTGATTGTTCAACTCAAATTAAAAGCTTCAGTGGCACGAGCAATGTTCGCTCAACTCAACAAGTGGCCAAATTTCTCCACAGACCCACTTGTGGAGGTCGGCCTCACGGTGAAAACTTGAACCTTGGAGGAAGGGGAGCCGTATTGAAAGCGTCTCTGGTTGGGAAAAAAACTGGCAACGAATCATGCGATCACTCCAGAAGAAAACTACGTCTCACGCTTCCCCAAAAAATCATTTTCTTCTGACGACTCATTTTTGCCATCGTTAGGTTTGAGTTGATGACGAAGTGCTCAACGCATGAGGGTTGTGTTCTTTTTCAGCATGATGCAGTGTACGGATTTGGTTGGTGTTGTTTGTATGGAGTCTCGGTGTCTGTCGAAACCCCGAGGAGAGAAGAATGAGGTCAACACCTCACACCGACACGTGACACGATCGCAGATTGGACGTTTCGCCTTTTCCGAGCCACTTGCAATTTTTGGCTCCGTTCCACTTTCGCCGGGGGCGGCTGGGGTCTTTTTGTAAGTGAGAAGACAAGGACAGATCCAGGGTTCCACTGCTCACAATAAAAAGGTCGACACCAAAATTTGAAAAAAAAATTGCACCTGACGGACTTGAAATTAGACAGGGTAAAGAAATTTTAGGGACCAGAGAGGCCCTTGGGTCCTCCCTGGGATCTGCCCCTCTGTAAACCTCAAGCATGATACATGTCCATGCTCTCTACTGTCGAAGCAGACTGAGACGCACATTCACATGATAACTTTTTTATTTTCGACGAGAATGGGCAATCTTTGGTTCCCAAAATTTCTATGAAGTTTGTGTGGTGAAAAATATATCACAACACGCAATGAAAGCACCCAGAGAACGAATACGAATTTGTTTCATCGGAATAGGTTACATTTTCCCCAGACTCAACGAAAAATTCAAATGAATTTTTTTCTGCGCAAATTAAATGAGAAAAATAACAAACTGTTGCTCTGGCATTCGTACATTCATTTACTGTAACACTATGCAGTCTTTCTTTCGTACACCACAATTTCTGGCTTGTCTCTTGTGAACGTCAATATTTTTTTTTGTGGGGAGGGGGCTGTGTTGAAATATCGGAAATATTTCGGATTGTGCTGACTCGCGTCTGATGTGGCGCGCCGAGAGATGTGCCCCGGTTCGCCAGTCCCTTCAAAGCCGCGAGTGAGAGATCCGAGACACATACCGCTATATCATCCTCCTCGCCTTTTGACCTCCCCACACTACAAATAGCGTGGAGAAATAATTTTTGCACTGCTTTTTATTGTTGGGGAAAACAGAACAAAATGATGGAAACGAGAGAAACGAACAGAGCTGATCGTGTGAAGACGCTGGAAATAACTTGATTGGAAAAAAAGCGTTTTTGAACGTGAAAAAAATTGTTGGCGAAAATGGACTCATTGCGAAAATGAACATAAATATTGGAACAGGACTGGGGCAAAATATTTCCGTTGGGTAGCAAGTGGAATTGTCGGAATCAAAATTTGCATCTTACCATCTTCACCAATTCTTCCAGCCATCGTCTCCACTCAACGTCTCCATTTCAAATCCACGCTGTTTTAATGGTATCACGATCCTGGTTTTCGTGACACACTTTCCAAATCTGTACAAATCAAAAATTTGTAATTCTTGCTGGAACAGCTCTGCACTGGTTGCCAGGCTTTGGGCCACAGATAGCGACTCTGAACGCTGAACAACCATAGACACCATCTATTGCTGCCACAATGCAGCAAAATATCCTTCGCCAGCAACATGAAATATCAAATTTTCATACACTTCAAAAATTAATATCTGGTTTGAAGAAAACAACAACACACAGGAAAGAACTATCCTGCTGCAGATACCAGGTCACATGCAGGTTGTGTACCCACCCTGCAGGGTTCGTGGGCAGACAGCCAGCGGATCACTGGCCAGAATTCCCGCAGTTTTTTATCCGCTAACGATATGCGGAGGCACAACCTTTGACTGACTCGCAAGGCGCTGCCAATGAACTGGATCCAAACAAACAGCTGAGTATTCGCGAGCTTTTTTTCTTGCTGACGGAAATAGATGAGATTCTGAGGCAGAAAAAAGATCAGTCATGACCAGGCTGGACAAAATCTTCAAATTCGGAAAAAAATTGTGCTGTGCCTCTCAGTCTGTCAGTTTTCGTTCTCAAATTGCGGTCGTTCAGTGCTTTGATACGCGCAATATTTTTTTCTCTGACGGATTTATCCCTATTCGGCCACAAACCAAAGCGGAAGCCATTTTATCAGTTGGCGCAGAGGCCCAAAATCCGTCTCCAAGCAGAAAGATAAACACTTGCGCTGCAGCCCCCAAATTCTCTGAGTGAGTGTGTATGTACGCTACGAGTCGAGAAAAATCGTTTGTTTATGCGGACCTCATAGATCAGCAGAAAACCTCCGTCCCGCTTCTTCCTCCTTCGCGAGGCCAACTATCCATTGCCCCCGATAGTTTGCTTTTTAGTAACTAGAAACAAATTGCTTTTCATTGAAAGGGAAATCAGGGCGAGCAGGCCGGGGACCCGTGATATATCCGCGGGAACCCGTTCAGGACCCCGGCTCCCAGCCTAACCTATTTATATTTTCTCGGAGTAACCTTCCCAGAAGGGAAGCTTTTCCTGGAAAAGCAGTCGATATTTTCAGATCCGAATGAGACTTTGCGATGCAAAGGTGTCGTTCTGCAATAGCAAACGCATCTGACAATAATGAACAATTTCTGGGGCGAATCCCCTTCGTTTCCGCATGTAAGTGTAGTTGAGGAGGGAGAATGTTTCGCCGTGTGTTGCCGTCTGTGCCCCACGCTTTTCGCCTTCCTTCTTTTCGCTTGATATTATTGCGAGGACGAAACGACCGTTGTGCATGTTTTTCTTTCTTTTCATGTCAGAAAAAATGCACAAAGACACAGAAAATTCTCCTGCTGAATCAGATACAGAACAGAATCATACGAAGCACCATTCACACAATTTCTGAGAACAACTTCCTTCTTGACCCAGATTCTGCATACATTCTACCAAATAACCCAATTTAAACATTACTTGACCTAATTTTGCAGGCAAGTGTCCTCGCTTCGTTTTCACAAAATCTTCCAGGGTGTGGTGTTAAAAACAATGTAAATTTGAGGCGAACAATGCAGGCTGAAAGCACTCAATCCTTTGGCACAAACAAGTTCAATAAATAAAGACACCAGCCCAGCTCCATTTACTGAAGGCAAATTAAGAATTATGACCTGGGCAAAAATAGAATACCAATCTCGCTAAGTGGGAAGGAAGAATAGCTTCCTGTTGTTCTGTCAGGTTGGTTTTGTTCCGGGGTGTTTGGTGTTGTGTAACTCAGGATGGGGAGTGAGGGGGCAGCCCGCTGTGCGAGGTGGCGCGGCGGCGGCGGCGGGCGGGGCGGGGACCGCGGCGGGCAGCCCGCCGCAGCTGCCGGGGGAACTCGCGAGCAGAGCCGTCAGGCTCGATACGAGTGACGAAAAGTGCGCAACGTATGAACAGCAATGTATGAACAACACGCACCGAGCTTCTGCACTTCGCCAACTTGGTGCAGATGGAAAGGTTGAACGAGTCCCTCACATTCAAATTCTGTTCAACGTCACAAACAAACGACACAGAGTTTGAGAATTTTTTGTTCGCCTATTCCTGATGTCAGGTTTTCAACGAATGTTTGGACAAGCACAGCGTGTGTGTGTTTTTACAAAAAAATATTGAATTCATAAATTTCTGCCACAGGGGACTTTTGTTGTGGCATCTCAGCCAGAAAAAAATGTCAGAAAATTGTGTGTGAGCAATTAAATTTTTTACGTCCTTCCAAGCAATCTGGAAAGATTCTCGAATGAGTGAAAAAATCTTTAACGCTCTGCAAGCCCGCGAAAATGTGGCTGATGCTTTTCTTAAATCTTTTAAATTGCTCTAATGGTGACAGTTTGGTCAAATATGCCACGGGGAAAAATGCTTGGAGTGTTTTTCGGGGACAGTTCTCACCTGAAAGTTGCCTGGAGAGGATGACACGAGTCCGCAGGGCCCAGCTCTGTGACGCTACAAAAGCCGACGTTATTCCACAAATACCAGTCCGTGTGCACACGAAAAAAAATCCGTTGAGTCTTGTGCCTTCTGTCCACTCCCAATGTTTTTTAGTGATGTTGAGCGTTTCAAAACAACCTTCAAAATGTCGCTGACGTTTCGATAACAAGAACAGAAAAGATGCTGGTGAAACGAGCGTCCGGACATAAAATGAGGGTAAAAACGACATGAAAATAATGTACACGGCACGCTGGCAATAAGAAACATTGGAGCGGAGTGGAGGAGGAGGGCGAAAACATTACTCCGTAATAAAAACGGGGGCAGATGGGGTGAGGTCAATGTCGTTTGACCTTTCCACGCCATAATTAGCGATAGCTGGGTGGGTTTCTGCAGATAAATTACAAAATTTGGAAGCGAACCGAGTTACCTGGGCACCAACCTGGGTACCACTGCCCACCTTCCTCCACCTGTGGTATGCATATTCATACGACCAATCAAACACCTCTACATAGTGGCAGAAAACGGCACAGAGGGAGAAAACACATTCAAAATGTAGAGAGATTATGAGGGGGAACCCCCGACGCTCCGAGGCTGTACTCAACGAACCCTCGGAGCCCACGGACGTCGGACCCATAACTCAGGCATCGTCCCGACCCGACCAGGTTTTCTCACAGCCAGTCCAGTTTGCCACAAAGTTGTGGGCAAAACTGAAAAAGAATGTGATCAAAGGCCCATTGTTTTTGTTTTTCAGCAAAAGGTGAAAGCGTTTTTGAGATTCGACGTGGAAATTTGGTTGAAGGGCGAAAATTATGTGCAGCTGTGCAGTTGGAGAGACAAGTCACCTGTTGAAGGAACAAACTGCTCGTGATAATTTATCACAATCTTTTTGTCTCCCACAAATCTGAACTTTTTTGCCCATGACGATCGAGCTGTTTGGCTGTTTGGGACTTATATACATTTCTACTGTCAGTGGGTCCTGACTCTCATTGCACAGCCTTCCCTCGCGACTTCCAAGTTTAACGTTGGTACGATGCCTGAGTTTGCAAAACAGAACGTGTGAACGGGAGCTGGGGTCGGTGTCAGCAATGTTTGGATTCACTGGCGTTTGTTTTTGTGACAGCGAGATTGAACCTGGGCCTGACATGTTCAAGACAAGTGAGTCAGTTGGATAGATCCCAATGTGAAGGGCTCTTCTTCGCATTCGTCCTCACAAAGGCTATTCAAACGACAAGTCCAGAAAATTAAACATGGTGTGCGTCCAAGGTACAAGGTCCTTGGACGGTCAGAACTGGATTTCGTGAAGGAGGCCGACATTCTGAATCAGACGAGGGTTCACAGAGGGTGATACGTGTTGTGATGTTTTATCTCAGTTTTTTTTTCTGGATTTTGAGAAAATTTCTACTTTCAAAATCACAAGAATTCAGTTCAAAACACAATGCTTGGGTCGCCAGCTGCTTCGATCGATGACCTCCCCGACCTGAATGGTTGCCATGGCAACATATTGAGTTTTCAAAACGACATCGCGCGAGACTTCCTTTGATGAAATTTTCAATTTTTCTTTCAGCTTTGCAGCTGGTTGCAGAAGGTTACAAAAGAGAAGAAGTGTTTTCCAAGTACATACGTTCGAGATTTATTGAAAAGCTCAAATCCACCGCGAGAGCAAAATTCAGTGTTTGCGGGAAATCTTACCTTTGGTCCCGAAGCCACGTCGAACAGCGTGCGAAAATTCACGGTACCGTGTGCCAGACAACTGCTACAGTATCCACACAACCATGTTTCAGATTCAATACAACAGCAGAATGCAGAGTAGGATATTTGGTCACTCTTTTCTGTTTGGCTTCTCTGCAGAAAGTAAATAAACATGGGCGAACGCGTGACGTTTTGAGAACGGAGCCCTTGGCTCATTATTGCAATATTTATGTGGAGTGGCCATTAAAATTGTGTTTTGTTCCTAATTTAGAGGGGAAAACTGACACATTTTATGTCTTGTACCGACTCAACTCTCATTTCTGCCAGTACAATGTAGACAAAAAGCACGGCATAAAGGCACAATTAGAAGCAGTCTTCATGTCCCATTTCCATGGGCGATATTACAGACGGACAGCCTCCCCAGCGAGCGATTCCACGAAATTTGTTCTCGTCAGTCATTACTTGTCGATATATCTTTTTGTACAAGTTCAAAAAGACAGTCGCACCCGTGGCAAACTGGGGCCATTATATTTTTTTGTATTTCGGGGTCATGAGATTCTGCCGCGCACACGCCGACACGCCACAAGTGCACCGAGTTACCCAATGAAAAGAGAACAAAAAGTGAGAATTTTGTTTCTGTGTTACTCATCAACTCGAATTGTAAATACGTGTGAACCAACGGGAGATCCAGCGATACACCCCAGATTGGCCTGACTTATGTGTTTGTACTCGCCTGACGTGAGAAAAAGTTGCGTCAGAAACGCTGCCTTGTTCGTTCATGTCAGCCTTGCATGCAATTGCACATTTTTTGCACATTTTATTTTTCTCCATGTAATTATGAAAATTCATGGTGTGTATTACGTTGAGTAAAAATGCAGGGACTTTGTTGAGCAGTGACACGACATGCCCTTCAGGTATTCACAACACTTGAACGCAAAAAAAACACGATTGCGGCACTGATAGCTTTGGTTTCTGTTTTCTGCACAGTGCCACGAGGCTGCAGGGCTCGAGGCGTGTTTTGCGCTGTTCTTGCTCTCGTTTCTCCCAAGTGTGACAAGCTTTGTTCAAGTCCGAGCTGCTCGCTAGACCCGCGGGTCACCAGATCCCAAATTGCGTGTTGTGGCAACGATCCTCTGTGAACAACACAACGTGGCCAAAACACAACAACGACCCCTCGAGTGTCAATCAAGTCCAACACGCACATTCAACTCCAGCCGATTCAATTTAAATTTTGACGCAACAAACTCGAACAGACATGACAGGCTGACGTCGAACAGAAAAAAAAAACAAATTCCAGAGGCTGTTGAGTAAAATGGAAAATTCTGAGCTCCACGGAGTAGCATCGCTGTGGGCATGGCAACAAATTATTCACTTTCACCTTTATCATTGCTGTCACTGGAAAATGTATTTCTTCCAAAATTAATGACTGCTCCTTGAGGATTGATCTCTGCTGCTCTGTTCTGCGTCACCCCGGGAGGGAGGGAGGCTTCTCTCAACCCGACCTCGACAATCGGCTTCGTCTCATTTCCTCTCCCATGTGCAAGCAAAAACAAGAACTCCCAAATTTCCTGAAAAGCGTGGGAACGAGAACAATTTTGATTTCAAGGCGTTTGGAACAGGGTTGGTTCACCTCACGAGGAGCCAGATGTATTTTTGAGCTGGGAATTCAGTCTTGTCAAGAATCTGATGGGGATGTCTCGTCACGTGTGGGACGTGAACGTGACATCCGACGCGTCTGCTTCTCCTCCCACGTCAGCGGTGCTGGTGAAACGAAAACATGTTTTTCAAAACCAGAGAAGCTACACACACACACACACACACACACGCGCGCGCGCGCACACATACACACACAAGGTGTGAGAATCGTTTTTGACCTGTTCTTTCTTTTTACCCAAAAAGACCTAGGACAAAAAATCCTCGAACCAGTGCCAAGCACACAGTACCAAGCACACCCTGGTGGGTATTGGATTCATGCAAGCGAAACCAAATGTGAGCGAGGGCCTGACTTTTTGTTTTCCAGTGAGAAGAAATTTTGTTGGAGCCTGCTCTATTTGTCGCAGGAGGGCGGACTGCGGAATCATCTTTTGGTCTGTCTCAAGATCAGAGAACAATCAAAGATTCTGTTCTCCTCTCACCCGAATAAACAAGAATGCTGCACATAAAAAGTGTTTGGTCCTTGGAAACGTTCGCAGTTCATAAAGGCCTTGTTAAGTTGCTAGGAAATCCAAGGTAGCCACCAAACTGCATGACCTAGGTAGCACCTGACACACTTATATGAGGGGAAGCACCAGACCACTTCACCATACGAGTTTGAATATGCTGTGGGTGAGCACAAGTGAGTTACAGGCTTTATTGAGTTACCACAGAATCCAAGATGGCCACCAAACCACATGACCCACATAGCACCCAGCACACTTGTGCATGGGGTACCACCAGACCACTTCACCATGTGAGTTTGAATGTGTTGTGGGTAAGTGCAAGTGAGTTATGGGCTTCATTGAGTTTCCACAGAATCCAAGATGGCTGCCAAACCACATGACCTATATAGTGCCTGACACACCTGCACATGGGGGACCACCAGACCACTTCACCATGCAAATTTGAATATGCTGTAGGCAAGCATAAGCACATTGCTGGCTTCATTGAGTTACTGCAGAATCCAAGATGGCCATTAAACTGCACAATGTACATAGTGCCTGACACACTTGCCCATGGGGGACCACCAGGCCACTTCACCATGCAAATTTGAACATGCTGTGGGCAAGCATAAGTGAGTTACAGGCTTTGTTGAGTTACTGTGGAATCCAAGATGGCAACTAAACTGTGTGACCTACATAATGCCCATTGCTCTTGCACATGGGGGACCACAAGACTACTTTACCCTGTAAGTTTGAACATTGTGCTGGCAACCACCACTGCCTTATTGGCAATGTTGAGTTGGGGGGGGTAACTCAATGTTCCAAAAATTTGCCAAGATCCTTTTCAGCCAATTTCTCCCCCCCCCCTAAAAATTGGTCATGACCCATGTTGGGTTTTTGGGGGGGGGAGTATCTCAACATACCAAAAAAAAAACAAAAATGCTTAAAATGGCCTGAAAATGATCCTGGCTGATTTTCACAATGTTGAGTTACCCCCCCCCTATCTCATCATTCACACATACATACACACATACAGACTGATGGTGATTACATTAAGCATGTGGTTCGGCCCTACGGGACCACACCCTCAAAAAGAACCAGGCTGACAGAACCACAGCCTCACAGCCTCAGAGCGATTTTCCACGAACACGAGGCACGCGGAACGTCGGCCAAAGCGACGGCCGGTTCCCCCGATACGACTCCGCATCACGTCCCATTTACCTCTGTTTGTCCCCAGGATCCGGCAGTATCGAGAACCTCGCCGTTTCCCACGGTCCCCCAAAGACCAGCTCCGAAAACATTTCTTCCGGAAAATTTATCTTTCAATTTTCCAGCTGGCCACACAGGAGAGTCGTCCTCGTGGACGCAATGATTTTTCGTCAAGATGAAAACAATATTTGCAACTTTAGCAAATTGAAAATTGGGGATTTGTCTTTGGGTTCGGAAGATTGTTCTGACAGTCTGTCTGCGTTCGGAAGGCTTCACACAGAAGACGCACAAACAAGAATGCTACCCACAAAATCCGTGTGGTCCATGGAAATGTTCCCAGTTCATAAACACCTTGTCAAGTTGCCAGGAAATCCAAGATGGCTGCCAAACCATGTGACCTACATAGTGCCTGACACACTTGCACAAGAGGGAGCACTAGACCACTTCACCATGTGAGTTTGAACACACTGTGGGCAAGCATAAGCAAGTTGTGGGCTTCATTGAGTTACCACATTATCCAAGATGGCTACCGAACTGTGCAACCTGCATAGCACCTGACACACATGTGTGGGGGACCACCAGATTACTTCACCATGTAAATTTGAATGTGCTGCAGGCAAGCATAAGTGTGTTATGGGCATCATTGAGCTACTGTGGAATCCAAGATGGCTGCCAAACCACATGACCTACATAGTGCCCAACACACTTGCATGTGCAGGACCACCAGACCACTTTACCATGCAAATTTGAATGTGCTACAAGCAAGCATAAGCGAGTTATGGGCTTTGTTGAGTTACTGCAGAATCCAAGATAGCTGCCAAATCACATGACCTACATAGTGCCCAACACACTTTTGCATGGGGGACCACCAGACCAATTCACCATGCAAATTTGAATGCACTACAGTCAAGTGTAAGCATGTTACAGGCTTTGTTGAGTTACCACAGAATCCAAGACCACAACACTCCTTCACCCTGTAAGTTTGAACATTGTGCTGGTGACCACCACTGACTTATTGGCAATGTTGAGTTGGGGTGGGAGTAACTCAATGCTCCAAAAATTTACCAGGATAATTTTCAGCCAATTTCCCCCCCCCCCTCAATTGTTTTGTTGAACGTTGAGTTACTGGGGGGGGGGTAACTCAACATACCAATAAAACCAAAAATGCTTTAAATGGCCTAAAAATGATCCTGGCTCATTTTCACAATGTTGAGTTACACCCCCCCCCAAATTACTTTTCTCACATACACACACATACACATACAGACTGATGGTGATTACACTAAGCGTGTGGCTACGACCAAACGGGACCACACGCTTAAAAATGCTGAACTCCCCTCATCTCAGGGAAACGTTCACTCGACACATCTCCATCGAATCCTTGTCCATTATCAAGACCCTAAACAGAGGGAACCAATTTCTCAAAAAGTATTTCAAGACCCGTCAGAGAAAGAAGCCACGCTCAAATTTTCTCTGACCATGATTTGAGCATTTCTGGTGGTGTTTTCTATGATCGCCTGCTTCCAGCACAAAAGATCAATGAAAGCAAAAGGCTTTTCTTTTGGGTCTATTTGCAAAAAATATTCCACACAAAAGAGCAAAAAAATGTTGATAATTTGATGGACTATTTTTTGCTCGCAAAAACACAATTTTCAGAACGCAATAACTCAGTGTCTGGGTCTACAGAACAGACCATCGTTTCATTTGAGCAAGAATACCGCGTGTTTGTATTCCTGCGACCTGATCCAGAACTCTTGGACTTTGACAGGAATAAATACATGAAAATGAGCCATTTACAAATGCGTTTTGACCTGCCACAGTTCAGGCTGCAAACCGTGAATTCGAACTGACCTCATTCGAAAAATAGTCTCCCTTGAACAATATGAAAATAATTTCAACTGCATTGCCTGTTTCTGTAAGAGGGAAACCAATTCAAAAAATAAATATATTTTTGGTTTGTTCTGGAAGCTGGTAAACGGGTAAATTATCAAGTTTTCCGTCAAAATATAAACATCATAAAAAAAAAACTGGGAGAGTAAACACGAATTCGTCTGGTCACGTGACTCGAAGAGACGTAAATCATTGGCTCCGTGCCGCGCTGGCAACTTTATGGGCAATTTCTACAGGTTTTGCATGTTAAATGTCCAACAAATTCCCCCTTTTATAGCCAATAAAATAAAGCACTTTAAACCCCAAAGCCTTTTGATTTAACCTATCAGTTTAACCTGTGATCTCGCGGAAGGTGAGGAAAATTGGCTCAAGAGGTCGCTCGCACACGACGTATGAGGAGATCTGATCGCTGCTGCCACTGCGGCGGCTGCCTCCGCCATAAAACTGCCTCGCCACATTCTCATCCCAGACAAACGACGAATTTTTGGGCCCCTCATATTCATCTGCAGCAGACAGCAGGGAAATGAGATTCTAATTCCATTTCATTACAGACAACATGGGTTTTGTATTGCTGAGAAGCATAACGATGAGCAGGGACGGACGGACGGAGGGATGGATGTGTCCAGTTCCAGATCCCCCCACTTGGCTTGACGGGAACACTTCTCTGTTATTTTCCGTCCAATCGCGTGCACAAATGTCCCAATGCTTTTTATCAAGAAACACACATTAATTTGCTGAAAACAACAGTCCTCTTTCAGAATTCCACAGAGAAGGACGCCTTTCTTGCTCAGTGTGTTGATGAGAACTTTGAGGCTCAGCCTGAACAGTGAGAGACTTGTGCTTGCTCATGTTCGTCGTCTCTCCCACTGATATCGAATCAGTCGAAGGAAACAGTCCAGTCCACAGTGTCTGGCAGATTTCAACCTGGGATTCAACCCCTCTCATGCCTTTCTCGTGGTTCAACCCAGCGTTGCCTGCAGGGTCGGATCAAGAATTTCCTGAAAGGGGTCCGGCCTCGAAGTTGGAAGGGGGCAATTTGAATTTGAAAAATTCACCTGCAGGGTCGGAAGCAAAAGTAAGGGATTTTGTCATCGAATTTCAACATTGGAGATTGTTTCCGTGTGTTTTGCTGTTAAAACTGACGAACATGTCAGGATGGCGGGTGTCTGGATCCCGCTGGACTCCCAGTCTTGAATTGCACGGACACGTTACGTTTGACACATGACGAATGTTCCCATCTGCCCCGAATCGAATTGGTGCTGTATCACTTTCTGACGCTTGATGCGTTTCAGACGGGAACCTGTGAAACTAACCACATGACCCTCGTTGTCAGGGATACTTTGAGCCAATAACAACGCGCGTCACAGGCTCGCCCGAATGTGACACGCCAAAGTGCTTCACTTCATCAAAGATACTTTTCTTCGTTTTACCCAACATCAACAAGCAATTTGCGCTTGTGTGTGTCTGTCGTGACTTCGTTTCTCAGAGCCTCTCAACCTTGTTCGTTACACGGGATGTTTATGCATTCAAAGGCAGATTTATTCCCGTCCAACTTTTCACGAAATACCACGCGTCCACAGTTCACACAGTTTTTGTTATAAAATTTTCATAACATACGGACTGCAGTAGATTGAAAAATGTTGCAATTTCCGATTGGCCGCTCCCAGTATTGACTGACGGAGAACATGGCAAATGAGATCTTGGCACTGAAAATCGATGGGGTTTTCCAGGGAAACTGAGCCCAACATCAAAGCATAACCCGTGAGTCAACACAAACTGGCTTCATGATCACCTTTTGCAAGAACCATTCTCACAGTTTTGACACATGAAAAAGTTCTCCTTCAATGTACTACTGTCTCAACATCATAAATTATCTTGTTCCCTGCGTTGCAACCAATGTGGGTATTTCAGACCCCTGCCAAAGTTTTGGGGGTCATGGGGTGCTTTGTGTGGTCTGATCCCTTCGTTTCTACCCCCTTGATGCCATTCCTGCTGTATGACTGCGCTTCCACAGAAGTCATTGGGAAATTCAAAACGTGTGACAGGTCGTTTATCTTGGCCTCACAGCACAAGTGCCTGGTAGTTCTCCGGGTCCTATCTGTATCTGCTTTTGCCTTTTGGGGCGACGCGTTGCTATCTACGTTCCTTGGCCAGCACGATCCAAACGCTTATCTCTTCTCACTGTGCCCAGATCTACCACGCGTTGATTTAAAGCAACTTTCACACGGGAGATCTATTTTAATTTGCAACGTAAGTGTTTGGTGGGATGGGATCACACGAGGACAGCAGTGACGTGCAAATTAACCACCGATCCTCATCAAGCGAATTTATCATGGACTATTTCCTGGAATAAACCCCCAGAGTTTCTCACTCTCTCAGGTTGGGATGGAGGGAAGCAACAGCAGGCTGCATTGTAACCTTGAGCTGTCAGAGCCAAAGTCACGCAGAAATCTATCGGCAGCATCCCCCTCCAGAAGATTGATGTCTGGCTCTGAGTTCTCGCCCCGCACAGTGCCACCGCGCCATATTTAATCACTCTGTCTCGAGGGTGTTTGTCATTTCAATGAAAAAGTCGCACTGGGACTTCGGACTCCATTCCTCCCCCGTCAAGCTGAGAGATTAAATTCACTGATCTGAGTCATGTATGCATCAGAAAACGGCTACAATTTTGACCCTTTGTTTCCCCCTGGATAGTGTTTCTGAAACCCAGCCGCGGTCGCTTTGTCTCACAATTACAGAACCGACCAAAACAGCTAAGAATAGAACCACACTGTTCTGATACAGGAAAGCTTGCTTCTAATTTTGATGAACTCAGCAATAGTTTCTACACCCCCCCCCGAATTATAAATGAACGCCACCCACTGCGGGGTGTTCACTCATTTCAAGAAATATCTTCTGTCAATGATTGCATCTGAAATTCTGGGCCCACGGTTCAGCTTCTGACCTGTCCCCCTGACCTAAATCCTTGATCTTCTGGTCAGTGTGTGTGGTGTGTGGTTGACGTCGTGCTGTTAGTGGTGGACGTTGTCTCGCAGGGGGGGATCCATTCATTCATACGACGCATGCATCCAGATATCCATCCAGGTGCTCCGTGCTCAGGTGTTAGTTGCAGCAGGATCTGGGACGCAGGGTCGCGTTGCGCATGCACAAGGTGTGTTGCTAGGGACACGGGACGTGGTTACCCTGGATACCCAGGAGTGGGGGCTGCAAGTAGTGCACTCGCTCGGTACCACAGGGTATCGACGTCCCAGCCATCAGTCTGTGCAGTCTTCCGTGCTCGTCTTCTGCAGGGGGTGTGATTCAGGGATGAGGGTGACACGTTTTGGGTGGATCCGACACCAACTGTGGAAAAAAGGCTGTTTTGCAAGTTTCGTCGCCTGCTTGGTGTGCGGGCGTCAGTCTGAATCCGATGCAGGTTGCCGTGGTTCGAGTTTCAACTTCAATCTCTCAGTCAATCAGGCCCGACTTGACCTCTTGACCTCTGGTGTGATCCCCATTAAGTGGGATGCAATGGAAAATCCATCATTGCGACTCCAGACCAGGGAGCATGTGTCCGGACTCATCCAGTTTGACGATATCCGTAGTGGGGCCGCGTTTGAAAACGTATCTCGGGTAGAGGAGGGTGGAAAAGTTAGATTAACTGAAAACATCGGTTCTGATTGGGGACGGTGAAGGAGGTCAGCCTGTTGCGCACTGCTTTGGGCTTCTCGTGGAACGAGTCAGAAAAACTCACTCAGCCTCTTGATTCAAAATTGAATTTTGTTCTGAGAAATTTGATGGGATAAATTATCGTTTGTATCCAGAGCAAACACTGAAGTAAACGGTGGTTTGAAGAGAGACGAAGCTGTGGAGGATCCGGGGGGGTACTTGGGCCTGAGCTCGAGCGATTGATCCCACCACCAATCTTTGGGCTATCGATCAACTCAATTTATTGATTGATAAATTCAAAATCAATTTTTTGCGACTGGGAAGGGGCGAAGGGAGGAGGGTAAGGGTGTCTTTCATCCACTGGACCAAAGTCTGTCAGAGTTACACGTAAACACTGAAAGAATGCAGGGTGCATAAAGCAAGCCATTTGCAACCAATGCTTGAATTTATGCAGTCATGCACTGCCAACCAAGAAGAAATAAAAGAAGCAAGTCCGCTCAAACACCATGAGCGAGATGGCCAAGAAGTTTTCGACATGACAGAAATTCGACCTCCCCTCTCCCGAATTTTTCAAACTTGCGTCCGGAAGTTTGTCCCTGAAATTTGAGCTGCTGGTGCACGGTCATTTTTTTTCCACATTCCTTGGTTGAGATTTGTCCCCCGCCCCCCCCTCAGGGTGGTCAGGGCCCCATGACCTACACTGTGGGTCCACGTAAAGGTCAGGAATGAGCCGTGTCTGTGTGAAGTGGATGGAGTTGCCAGATCCGGTGGAGTCCTGCGCCTCTGTGCCATACGGGAGGTGCCGCCCTCAGCGGACAACAACGGAAAGCTCTCATTCCTCACACAGACGCATCAACTTGTTGCGTGAGCAAAACCTCAATGCTACCCCCTTGGGGACAACTGGTGAAGAAACTGAAAAATTTTGAAAATGGTCTCAAATTATTTCCTTTGAATTCACAAATACGGGCACAAGTACAAGCAACTCATCCAAATGAACTGATTCATCCACAGTGTCTTGAAACGCACATCTCCACAGCTTAAAAATTGCTGTGACCCACATAGAATGTTGCAAACGAATTCAGACCTCGTGTGTTCACCATTCATGACACGAGCCATATTCCCACCTCACCTCCACTTCATTTTCCTGAGAGATTGGGCCGGAGAAGAAGAGTCTTTCAACCCAGAAATTTGTGCACACACGCGGTGAAACAAATGGGTGGTTTCCAAGTACGCACAGACATTGGGTAAACGAACAGAAATTCCACAGTGCCCCGTTTTACAGGAAGCAAGCTCCTCAGGGGCCATTAACCGACTTTTCTCTCACACGAAGCTCGGAGTAGGATTAACAGGAACGAAGGGAGACGAGAATCCTGAGAAAATACTTCCCACCCAGAAGTCGCTTTCGCTGCATCCGACCAGTGTTTGTCTGAGTTGCGCGCAAATTTACCTGACGATTTTTGACGATTGGCTCGTCAGCAAATTGAAGGGAGGAAAATAGAACCGTGACTTGGATGGACCCTTGACCAACTTGCAGAATATTCTCGAAATAAATTTTTCTTGCTTTGGCTGCAAAACCTCAACTTCCCAGGTCTGTGACTGAATATTTGTCCTGATATTTCCGTGATACTATATCAAACCGCAATGAAAAAATGGAGGAAATTTTGAGAGGCGTCTTCTCTGTTTCAATTCCTTAAGGAACTATTTTTCAAGCAAATTCAGGTGCCCATTTTATCGTCTCTGATGTTTGTCAATGATCCACGCGTTTTCGTAGAACAAATTTCTCCTTGGGACTCTTCCCTACAAAATGCCCCTTTGCCATTCAACACAATTTCGACGACGACCAGTGAGCGAAAAGGCATGAGCAACAAAAGGATAGATAGTCAGGAAAATAAATTGGCTCAGGCAAAGAAATGGACGCTGGTTTTCAGATCATTGCCAGATGAACGGAAAAGGGAAAGGAAAGCTGCGGTTTTTATTTTGCCTTGGAAGATTGTCAGTAAAATTATTTCATCATTGTCCTTTTTTGTCTCGATGACAACTACCTCTCAGCGAAGCAAAAACACTCAAAACAATTGCTGATCGTAGTCAAACCAAAAAACAAACAAACTTGATAGTCAATTTTGAACATGTCAACTCAGGCAATTCACGTCCCGATTAAGTTTTCGTACTTTCCATTCGCTATGCTTCTGTGAATAATTTTTAACCTATTTTCCAAGCTCCAAAAATGCTGGCAATCTCTTGACACAAAAATCACAGAACTCAAAAGCCATCAGGGTTTATGTTCACCCTCACCAAACGCAGTTTTTTTCCAGAAGGGATCCACCACTCTGTTCACACGCAATATCAGACCTCGCATTCAGCTGAGCAACTTACGACAAGCGTTTCGTGAGAGGAAAAAGACAAATTTACAGCAGCAAAAAGAACATGAATCTCGACCACGCCACGAAGGCGACTGAGGTCTTCTGGTGTCAATTTTCTATGGAAAAATTCCCAGATGACTGTGCGTGTCAGAGGGAGATGGAGACGCTCGCGGAACGTCCACCTGTGACACGGGAGGACGTTTCCCCTGAGGAGACGTCACGCGTCCGGTGTTCCATTTCACACGACCCCGGCGTGACCTGTACCGGACTAGCCTACGGGGTGCATTTCTGCATAATTTTTATCTTTGTGAAAAATGCAATTGTCATTTTTTGTTTCTCATCGTAACAGGTTGTTGAGAACCGAAGCACAACAACAAAGAAAGTGATTGACCCATCTGAACACCAACGGGCTAAAACCACGGGAGGATCCTCAGAGAGGGGGACAGGAGGGCTCCCCTGGTCCCTCGAAACGTCAGCCCCCTCCCCTTTGTTTTGTACCAAGATGCAAGTTGTCTTTCATTCTGCTTTTATTTAATTTTCAATGTTGAAGTCTGGCCTCCAAATGGATCGATGACGAACCAAACTGAGACTGGAAATTGGGTCACGAATGCCACACCTATTTGTTCGGCCCAAACACAGCAACACCAGAGTGGACTAAAACACGGCTTGGTAACAACGGAAATATTTGGCCAATTGTAGGTCTGACAAGAGAGGTCAATCAGACTTGAACAGGCAACATTGTTTCAGCCGCGCGTGAAAATAAAAGCAAGGTGACCGCTCAGAGGAAAGAAACCTTGAATGCATTCGATGAGTACCATTCAGAATCCAAGTTTTTGCCTTGTCGAAAACCAAGCAGGAAAGGCTTGCTGATTCGTCAGATATTTTCGAATGTGAGCCAAAAACATCTGCGTGGTGTCCCCAATGCAACGACAGCACCATGAACGGCGACAATGACCAAACCAAGTGCGTTTTCAGCTGGATGCATTTTTTTCCTGTCGTTTTTGCTGAACGTGCCTTTGTCTGCGCGAAAATGAATATGATTCCATCAGCGAGACAAAAGAAACATTCGCATGTTAGGTGTCTGCGATGCCAGAGGAAGCAACAGCATTCTGCCATTAGTTCGCATCAAAATGGCAGACAAATTAATGGCTGGCTGAGAGACGAAAAAAAAAAAAAAAAGACCAGCGGATCAGACCGAGTTGGGTTCTGAGGAAGTTTCAATGCTGCATACTGGTGGCTACACTCGTCCAGAGATTGCTTCGAGCAGCACCGACCGGGGCAGATTCGATTTGCTCAAGATTACAAACCCTCGGACGTGGATGCAATGTGACCCTCAGACGAAGGCAAATAATCTCGTAGCCATTGATTGTGCCTTGAGCCTGAAAGAGAGAACGAATCTTCTCGTTGCCACGCATCGCAACTTTTGTTTCAATTTTGTGACGGGCCCAAAGATACAGCCGCACTTTGGTGATTGCGTTCTGCTGGAGTTTTCATGTTCAACATGCTCATTTGTATCAAAATGTCTTTTTGGCCCAATTGAGTTTTGCGAATGGCCTGTCAAATTTGTCTGAGAGGGGAAAACTGGAGAAAGACACGTTTCGTTGGAGACAGACACAAAAAAGCGACAGGAAGATTTTTTGCTCTTTTTTAAAAAATATCTGACGAAATCCCCCAGTGCACACATTTTGATTCCTCAAAGCTTCAGTCGGGGTTCGTGCAAAACACAAAATTTCAGCACTTCCACTTGAAGAAAAAAACACACCAAACTTTTGGACGGTAAGCAATAATCAATCTGACAGAGACACCATCCCGCGATGGTCACACATTTGACCTGACAAACACAAAACATTTGTTGAGCGCAACAGCACGAGTACCACTCGCGTATCGCTCCGGCCAGGCACGTCAAAGTGCGCAAGACACATCGCAGTGATCAAAGAAATTCGGCTGTCTGTGCCACCAAAAATTGTGGCGTTGTTCTTTCGGCATGTATGGATAGTTTTTGTTGGCAAGACGACTGTGCAACTTTCCGTAAATTTGATGACCCACTCAACCTCGGAGTTTCAACACTTGAAGTCGGCACATTTTTGGCACGTCTGCCCATAGCCTTGAGAGAAAGGTTTGCGCGGAATTGCCCAGTGTAGGAGCGTGTTTGAGTCTTGCTTGAGCTTGGCTTTGGCCCACACGATGCGATCACAAATTTTGATTCTGCCCCTGAAACTTCTTCAAAATATTTGTCAGCCACACACAAAGACAGGTTCCAGCAAACTTGTCGTATTGCCATCGATTGCGAGTTTCTGTTTCAGGACGTAGTTTCCTTCGAAGAATTTTGTCTGATTTCAGAGAAAGTTAGTTTCTGAATTGGGTGCTGAAACTAAATAAAAAATTGGTTCTCGTGGTCAGACGTGCAGCCAAAATTCAGGACAAACTTCAGCACAGTTCCACCTTCTTTCTCTTCTTGAAGCGAGGGAATCTGTGCAGAAATTTGTTTTGCCCCAAAAAACATCAGCTTGTTCCAAGGGGGACCAGGGGGAAAGTTCTTGTTTGACTGACCGATTTTTGTCTCACTGATATTCCCCTTCTCACAGAACAGAAATGTAACCTCGTTCTGTATCACAGGTACTCAGGTAAACACAAAGCAGGGTGACAGGTGGAATTTCGGCAACACTGAGGTCTTCCTCAGCCCCCACGGGACTTTTCACGCAGAATTCCATGTGTCACTCTGGCAAAATTGTTCCACACAAAATACAAAATTCTTGCTTGGCTTGCACAACGAAAAACAGCATTGGCCTCACAAGTTTCTGGACCCAGTACATTTTCTTTGGAACAACGTCAGGCAGCGTCTGAAAACGTGAAAACTGAAATTCTTTGGCTCCTGCCGACCGACTCTCTCTCGCATGCAGTGCCCTTTCTGGGACTCGTTCGTGTAAACCTTTCGCCTTCACTGGCTACATTTCCCCAGGTTCTGTAGCCAATTCTGCACACCTCAGAAAATTCAAACGAAAGTCGTACATCACATTTGGGTTTTTTGGGTCAGTGGCGGACTGAGAAAACGTTATTAAATCCGCACCACAGGTGCAGCTCGGAGTGATACATACCGAGTCATTCTGAGATATGCGTGGGAGGTACTGTAAACCTGGAGGGACAGATGCCAAGCGCAAGGGTGTGGAACTGACCTGCCTGAAATTGACCGGAAGTTGTTGACCAGTGTCCATTTCTTCCCCAAATCATTCGATTTGCCCTCGTTCGATGCAGCTTCAACTGAAACGATTAAAATTGTTGTGAACAGGGACGGAAGGGAGAGAAGTTTCTGGGGCGAATGTGTGGTAATGAGAAACAAAATGGTAACTTACAAGGCGGCAGCCATGTTGGTTTTTTAAGTAGGTCACATGTTGTCGTCTCAGCCAACCCGCGACGTTTGAAGCTCGGACGTCTGCAAATGGGTGAAAAGGACAGAGATTCAACCCAAACTGGAATTTTTTATTCTCACTCCCTTCTGATGTGTTCCACTCATCGCAAGGAGAAAACAAATTACGTACGCATCTCGAGTGAAAAATTCGCAGCCCCCTCCAGCGGATTCAGCTGATCCTGGACCATGACTCAGGACCCACCAAGCCTCGATTCCCCCCTCCCCCCCACAGGAGTGGCACATTTTTTTCGTGTTTCTCTTGGTCCTCTGAGGTCGGACCCTGGGCAGCGGCGTGTGTGTGTGTGTGTGTGTGTGTGTGTGTGTGTGTGTGTGTGTGTGTGTCTGCGTGTGTGTGTGTGTGCGTATGTTGAGTTGGGTTGGGGCTACAGGTGTGCCGCCACAACAATCCACTGTTGACCACACTCATACACAAATCTAACGCAACATTCCCCCCACAACCCCCCCTTCCAAAAAAAAAAAAAAACAACATTTCAAATCACCTCGTGCACCCCAAACCAATTTTCTCACCAATCTCATTCAGAGCTGTAATCACAGCCCCAGGTTCCCTAAATAGGAGGATTTTCTCTTGCCGCTGAAGGCAGAACTAATGGGCCCTGAAGCTAAACCGGAGCCTGGGAACCGTAGATGAACGGGCGCGCGCTTCATTTGCCTCGAACACTGGAAGCGGATACGACGCCGGTGTAAATCACGTGAGTCACGTGAGAATTGTCTCCGCACACGTACTCGCGTCTTCCCGGGAAGTCAGGGTATATACTGCAGCGAGAGATCCAGGGTACGGTGTACGGAGGATCAGAAGAGGCTCAAATCTCAATTCAAAATGTGAGTGGTGATGTGATGCAGATTCGGAGACACAGGAACTTTTGGGACAGGTGTTGTTTTTTTTTTGGGGGGGGGGTGGTCCAAGCTTCAGATAAGCGCCAAGAGAAAAGGGCGTTGGCTTCAAGAATTTTGCATCTGCCCTTTGTGTTCTTTGGTGGTCAAGCGACAAGTTTGGGCGTGAGCGTTCGCGATTTCCTGACGCCCTCCCACAGCGAAGATCCTCGTTAAAATTCAGGTTGTTATTCACTCAACTGGAATGGAGGCAGACGAGGTACGCCAGGTGAAAACCGCAACATTGTTTCCACAAACACAGACAACAAAGCCTTCACTTCAGGTGAAAGCAGTTCAGGTAAAAAAAGGAAGACAGTCTTTGATCTCATATCTACCTGACCCCCCTGAGCACCACCCCGCCCCCACCCTCTCTCCTTCCACCTGTGGATCTGTGTGCAGAAATCCACTCAGCATTGAAATCCGGGCAGCGGGCTCGTTTTACGCGCGCGATGGACATTAGAGCGCTCCCGTGGGCCTCGTTCTGTCACCTGGAATGCGCTCGCTCTGTGATGAAACACGACCCGAGAATATATCAGCTCGGCGCAGGCACTGACGTTCAGGGCAGGTTCAAACTGGCGGAGTCAAGTGCGGTGTCCTTACACCGCATTGTCTATCGGGTCCAGTGTTGATGTCAGAGGGGTGCAAAATGTGGGCACCCACACTCCAATATTGCCAAAAGAGCATGAATTTTAAGAAATTCTGTGTTTGTAGAGGCTTCGAGGTTTGTGGAGGACCCAGGCCCTGTCGCATCCAGGGTCCGCCCTGGGTCCGCCAGAGCTGCCCAATGCGACGCAACGCCGTTGGCGCAACGCGTGACGCATCCTGCATTGAACCTGCACAGGTTATCCGGGTAGTTTGCGCGTAACATGTGACCTTTGAACTTTGGACCAATAGCAGGCTTCCAACAAGTTTCGTCACCCAGGCAACGATTCGTCAAGGTGTTGCTGCAGTCCAATGGCAGGGATTGAAACTTCTGTATTGCGGAAATCTGCAGAAGTCTTTTATCTTGTGAACCAAACTTATCATCACACGAGATAAATAAAATTGGCTGCTGAATCTTTCATTGCACACACAAAGCCATTGGTAATTGTGTCCGCTGTTAATGATACTTTGGTCTCTGCAGACACTCAGTGGATCCAGGGAGCTGACGACACCTGACACCAGAGTTTTCACATTGGGGCTCAAATTTCCATCTGTTTGCTTCAATTTCTTTTGGAGTTGAAGTCAAGGTCCAACCAAGGCTGGGGTGCAGTCAGGAAGAGCCCCCTGAGCCCCAATCCGTGGACCTGCTCTAAAGAGAATGAACTTTTTTTCAACTGCTCATTCCAAAACTCAAACAATCAGCATTCTGCACGAAAAACTCAAGGAAATTGAAGAGGCATTGTCAAAAGTGGACAACCCCAAGCATTCTGTCACTGTGCACCAGCTTCAGTGTACGCGGTAAGAGCCACTAACAGAGTTCCCGCTGGTTCCTGCCATTTTCCGTGTTCTACCGATCCATCGCAGTCAGTTGTGAGCTTTCCTTGCATCCGAAAATGAGAATGTATAAAGACGAAGTATGCC
>JAAUXT010152184.1_pt1 | contig 37156 bp, 39 predicted proteins | sample 7278171 | NCBI WGS metagenome assembly JAAUXT01 (sample SAMN14350112, study PRJNA611818) | marine sediment metagenome | isolation source: surface marine sediment (1.8m) | place: French Polynesia: Moorea | collected 2018-08 | reverse complement strand
CTTGTGACACCATAGAGGAAGGTAGCCTAAACCACTGAGCTCCAACTCATACTCTACAATAAACTATACTACAACATCACTACTGGGGCTTCACTCATATATACAACATCATGCAGATCGTCCAAAAGCTTTTTGTTTCCACGATGCGCAGACACAACCCAGCAGGAGTTGGTTCTATTGAAAGTGAACAAACTTAAAAGGCACAATGAGCACATTAAAAACGCTGTATTTGTGCAACGAGAAAGAGAATAAACCTCACAGAATGACCAGGTGTTCAGAAGAAAACAACTCACACAACAAACTTTTGACTCTCGTTCAAGAGCACGGCTGGTCACATGTTCCAATACATCGCTTTGCATTCGGTATACAAGTGTACATGTGTGCCACTCCATTGCAGCCCAGTTAGAACTTTATTGTCCTTTTGGGCACAAACACACCCATTTCTGTGCAAACGCATCAAGGAACTAAGGACCATGCAGGGTGCTCCGATTCTTTGCAATGGGGTGCGAGATGCTTGTGGATATGACCCCTCGTGTACGGATCGTCAACCAGAGCACCTTCTCTGAGGGAGGCTGACCGGTGAAGTGGTTGTGGTCGTGATCAACGAAGACGCTTGAAGGCGCTGTGGCTGAGAGCAACGTGTTGTCTCACACCGTTTCCAGCAAATGATTTGACGAAGAATAGGACAAGTGACAGAAAAACCACATTGTATTTTTGCACGTACGTACTCGTACATTACCCTTTTTTTAAAGCTTGAAGGATGATCGTGAGCTTGTCACACATGCAGAAAACCAAGGCCCGGAAGTGTACAAAGACAAAATCCTCCTTCCGCAAAATACATTTGTCCGTTTACGGTCTCAAGATGAAACGCGTTGCAAGGGATTAGATGACGGAAATTTCTTGCAAAAGGGGCACATCAACACCAACAAATGTGTTTTCATACTGTTTATCTAACTGTCCACCTTGCAGCGGTTTGTAGATGTAGTTGTCGGACAACTTTTCAAAGCTGGACAGGTACAGGCGTCGCTTACAATACACAATGGCCACGCATATTGTGAAAATAAGAATGCAGCACACAGCGAAGGAAACTAAGAGAGCCTCCCCGTATCTTTTGTGTCGACGGAACCGAGAGAATGTCACCACATTCTCCACATCCACTGGGTCTGGAATCCCATAGTTGCGAGTTTCATCCTGTGCCCCATTGTCTCCTTGTAGCCCGACACTGCCGCTTTGATGACGGAAGGTGTGTGTTGTAGACACAGGCCTCAATGCACTGAATCCTAACACCGAAGAAGAAAGCAAACGTTCACGGCAGAGAAATTACGAAAACGTACAGCACAAGCTCCACGTTGGCTGAGACGCAAAATTCCTCCTCAAAAACCCTCAAATTGTGTTCACAGAAAGAAAGTCCCTGACATAGCACACACAAAGGAATGGTGACAGGTGGGAGATTCTTTGCTGCCTGTCACATGATTCTTAGCCATGCTTTTGACTCCACAGTCGCACAGACACAAGAAAACAAACGAGCCAAAAAATATCTTGGGGAGCCGACCCCTTGGCGGTCGATCGTGACGTTTGCTACATTTCAGGAGGACGAGAACAATTTTCACACCTGGTGTGCAAAAAAGTGAGGCACAAGGTCTTTCTGGAATTTAGTGATAATGATGGAAGTTGCAAGGATGCCCAACACTGACATCGAACAATGAATTCACCCCCACTCAGAAAAGTACGTTGTCCACAAATTGCATTTGCCCATGAAGAGTGCTTCTGACAATTGGTGGCTGGTACCAACAGTGGTCCATAACTGCTCTGCACAATTCACGTACAAAGTCAATGGGAGTTGGGCAGGTGAGTTGTGGTCTGAAGCCTTGGGGATCTTTGTTCTCACGTGCTGTGGTTTGGTCATTTGCAGATCTGCTGCAACGCGTGGTGATTCAACAAACTGCATGTGTGACGGCTTTTCAGGAAATAATATCCTGGTCACACCATCAACGCAAGGTACGAGGAATATTCTGGCTCGCAACACAAGAAAAACCTCAGAAACAAACCTTACCAACGTCCGTCGTATTTGTGTGCGGACTCGAAATACGCGACAAGTCGCCCAGGTGAGGAGAACCAGCTGTCTGCTGAAATCCCATCGTTCTCTCCGTCTCTTTGAAAAGCCGATCTAAAACTGTAGAAATTCAGGCTGGCTATGTTTGCTCCTTTGACATCTGTTCGACGGAATCTGTCCTGCTCTCATCAATCTGGAGCTTTCCAAGTGGGGCATCAACCTTGAGGAACCTTGGTCTTGACATCATTTCCAACCAACTGCAGATGTTCAGATGTTCGTTTTTTTTTCGTTTTTTATATTTTACATTTGGGCCTCTGGCACACGAACCCCGCTTACAAAACGACCACTAACTTCAATCATTTTTCATGACGATAATTCTGACTGATTTCTTGCCCAAGCTCCGCACTGAGCACAGCCCGTTCTGGCGCCACAAGGGCCCAATTCCTCGCTTGGAGACCAACTGCAAAATACTCGGGATACCTCACACACAACGTTGCAACTTCAGTTTGACCAGATTTCATCTGTATTCGACAAGGAGCAGGAACATAAGCATTGAATCGAAATACCTGAAATTGTCTTTCCAGCGTTATTCGTTGTGTTTTGTGACGCGACAGCCGACTCCTGCTCGTGCAACCTGTTGCTCGTGCACTCTTCTGCACACGCGGGGCAGAACCCGTTTGTACGCAGGTTTGTTTTCCGTTTGTGGAAGTGAAGTGATTGCACGTTCAATGTTTTCCAGAAAAGCCACTTGGACTGTTTTTGGACAGTTGCGGAAGAGCCACACGAAGAACTTGTGGGCTGATTTTTCGCGTCGCATTGGACGAGCGACTCTGAGCATGCAGCTTCGCGAACGCAAAACCTATGAGCAGTGAAAAACAACGGACGGGACCCAATTAACTCCCTAATTTCTCCCAATATTTGATTTGCATATCAATCGGCGAGCAGTATTATTCTCCCCTGTGCAGACGGCACTCAATGAATCGCTGAGTAATTCACAGATTCTCTTCATTGTTCGCCATATTTTGCGCCCGTTGTGCGCAAGGCTCGATAGAAGGATTGACATTTTCTTCCCCAGCGAGTGTTTTCCATTCATACAGGTGCCTCAACCAAACATGTGTTCAAAGCGAATTTGATGTTGACAACTCAGAGTCATTCTATCGTTGTCGTAGATTTAGTTCTCTGGTTTACTTTTCTCTGTTGAACAATCCTTTTTTGGCACCTGCACCTCTGTGTGTGTCACAGGCAACTGCACACAAAAGCCCGAAATTTTGTCTGTAGCCTCCCTTGTGGCACTGGTTTTGATGCGCAAAACATCTCTAGAATTCTTCCCCCATCCCAGTTTTGAAACTACAAATTGACAAGGAGGGTCTGGTTGGACAAAAAGTTTGTGGTTGTGTTTCTGCACTTCTTTATCCTTCAAACCTCTAACACTTGTCTTGTCCTTTTCTCAGTAAAGATCAAACATCACTTTCCGCAACGATTTTCTCAGGTACTCGCACACAAAATATGACAACCTTCTTGTACTCACAAACAGTTCTGGGTTGGAACTTGGCTTGCTCCAGAACTTCAAAGTATGAAGTTTCATACTGTTTCCACAGCTGAATAACTCTTTGCAAACAACAAAGACTGAATCTGTCTCAAAACCAGCTACTTTCCTGTTGATGTTAGTGATCATGACTCCTTTCTGTTGTTGGTCCTCAAAGTGTCTGATAAATTCTCAATATTTTACTGTGTCCTGAGATATGTCACTTTTCCTTCCCATTTTGAACTGTCTCCCAGTGAAGCTCCAAGAAGTTTGCTTCTATTGGAGAGGCTTATCATTTTTTGTGACAACATCAAAGAGACTCTTTTTTCCTTTTCACTCATTTATGTCATATTTACTTTGAATACTTCGAATAGTTTTGGGGTTTTGTGAGCTTTCTTGTGATGTAAGATACGTTGCAACTTTTTGTGCTTTGAGAAAGTTAGTCTGCGATTAGAAAACGAATTTCTACTGACCGTGGACCTATGACCTGACAAAGATCAAGATTCTGATTGCGACAACTACTCAAGCAAGGGTAAAGTCATCAGTGGAAGACAGACGAACAATTCGTGAGCAAAATTGTTCTGGAACATGTGCACAAGAAGCTGCTCTCATCTGACCCCATCTGGCACAACGCAAAGAAAATGGGCAGGAGAATCAGTTCTGCAGCAGCAGAAGAAAAAAAATGTGTTCACGTGTGCCAACTTTTCCGCCAAATACGATCCTCATTTTGTTACTATTGGGTGACGAAGTTTCCTGCACAACTATTCTTGCATCCACATTTTACAAGTTCCGAGTTGCAGTGCCACCGCTCGTTGGTGCCACCACAACAAGCCTCCTCCCACCTTTCACGGAAGGCTTTCACGGAGTCCTGTTTCTGAGCTCCAGGAGTGAACACACAAAGCTCTGAAGAACCTGGCAGCATGTCACCTGGTGCAGCTCCTGCTGATTCTGCCTCTTGTTTCTTTTGTGCACGCAACTTCTTTTATTTTTGCTTGAGAAAGAGGACTATAGCATGTGTTAAAGTTTTGATGAGCATCAATATTTTCTGCAAAAGTGCACGTACGTGGCATACAAACTTCAAACACTGGTAAAGGCAAAGCAAAAAAGTGCACGTGGATGGCAAGCAAACAGAATCTTTTCAAGGCCGAAAAGACGAAAACAAGCGGAAAAACCACACCTGCAGTTGCACAACACATGATTGCAAGGGTTTTGGAGCTGTGGAGACAAGGCTTCACTTTGCCGAGAATTCATTCCACTTGCAAAATAACATTTCAATTTACTTTTCAATTGTTCTACTTGTTACCTCAATCCACCTCAGAGCAAAAGATGCTCATTTTCCCCTTGGAAAAAGCTTCTTGACTTGTTGTCGGCGTCTAACAGCAGCATAAAAGTCTCCACACACGGAATGTTGTGTCTTCGGCCCCATGCACGCAAGGCATCGAGATCAGCAGCTTGAGTAGGGAAATGGTCCCCCTCCGTTGGTTGTGTGGGAGCGGAGCGAATGTTTGAACGTTTCGTTTCTTAAATTTCTCAACGGTGGAGTTTGGCCCCTCCCAAAATTTGAGGTCCCTGACCAAATCTGCATTCCCCTGCATGCGGAGAGCGTTCTGCCAAAACTTTGCGTTTCACCAACGCTGGCGCGCGATTCCATCTCTCTGAGCAAACACAAACGGCAGAATATGGACAGGACCTGTGGCAAAACCGCATGTACGTTTCAATGGAAAATACTTTGCTCATCCGTGGATTTTAGTTGTTCTGGAAAACAGTCACCTGCCCTCTCCTTGCACAACTAGCTCACGCATGGTATGACGTGAAAATTCACATCAGAAGGACGCACGGGATTCGCCCTCGTGGTTTGTCTCATGCATGAGTGCCTGGTTTTACGGCCTTTCAGCCCTTGCCGTTGCTGCAGTAGAGTCCGCGAGTCTTTCAACATCTCATACTGGCCGTGGTTCAACACTTCATTCACCGACACGTTTTCGCAGCACAAGTACAAACAAAATGCATGAAGAATTTGACGTTGCCACCGAAGGTGTCCTGTGTTGCCTCGCAGCTGTCGGAACAATACATTTATCTTGTGAATATCTGAGTGAAACTGGATATCTCTTGAGCTGAGAACTGCCCCATTGTTCAATGCAGCGCCTGCAGTGCCACGACAAGCTTGTCAGAGCGAACTCCGTTCAACTCGCTCCGCTTCTTTTCCGCATGCAAGAGAACGAGTTTCACAGACGGATTAGCGTGGCAACGTTTGATCTGCAGTCACCTCAAAAAGCGCTGCATGTTGAACAGGAAACTGGCTTGATCAGATGGAGTGCTCAACAGATTGGTTCCTCTTGTTCACTGAAATCCCTGGAATCAGTGTGGATCGTGATTGCCCGAACTGTGTCAAACGACTTTTGAAATGAAAAGCTGCAGATCAAAACTTGGACCACATCGTCGCGTTGGTAAGTGCCGCGCTTCAAACGACGTTGAAATTAAATTCCAGCAAAAGTCTCCTGCAAAACAATTTGCTTCACTGGAAAACCTGGTCACTCGAAAACTGGGAGCCTTGGGCAAGCCTGAACCCACAGTGCATGTTCGCAGAATCCCGCTTCGACTTCTTTCCCGTGCAACGACACAACCCTTTTTGTTGCATACAGAACTGAGCCTGATGACTGAAAAGCAGTTGAATGGGTTTTATCGAAGTGCGCATGTACAAAATGTTCTCGTCGTTTGTTTTGAGCCTTTTGTTCCAGGATTTTCAACTGACTCGTTGTCTTTGACGTTGTCACTGTCAGGTGCCCTGTCCGTGCTGCAGATCGTGACTCTGCTCAGTGTGCACAACATCTCAGCAGTTCACACGCCTGGACTGATCTTGGAAGGGAAACTAAACTTTCATTTGGCAACACAAAGTTTGCGAACAATCAATGCTCTGTCAAGACAGCACTGCATGTTATTTGCTGTGCAGGAACGATGTACAGCCTTTTCCTACAACACCCAGAAGACATGTCACCTGTACAAACCCACGAAAGTGGACCTTCGACTGTATCTGCAGCCACAACCAGGAACCGACACATTCTCCGCGCACTTCAAGGTGAATATTGGGCCTTGTCATTGGTCAAACTTTATTCAGCTGACTCGAACAAGTCCAAAACAGTCATTATCTTTTGACATTGTTTTGACAACGCAGACAAACTGGCAGAGGACTGTTATATTTTTGTATCGAGAAACGCACAGCGGAGAGGACATGTTCATAACTGGAAGTACCAATCAAAACACCAAGCCAGGTACACAAATTTCTTCCACAATGGTGAATGATGTCTTCAAATACCTCCTCAAAGAAAGGCGTTTTGTTAATTTCAGACTGTCTTCGAGCCGCAAACGCAAAACGTAATCCTTGTTCCATCCCCATCCGGCACGATCAGGTATCTGAGTGTGACCGCGTCATTTTCAAAACACTCAATTCAAGTCCAACCCGCCGTACCAAAATGAAAGAACAAGCAGTAACTTTTATTTTGAGTCTGGCACACATCTGCTACTGCAGATGACGAACTCAGCATCACTGAAGTACAACGCCTGGAGCATGGGTGACGAGTACCTGGACGTCTACGGGGCAGAACCCGGCCAGAACACGTTCTTGGGGAGCACGGCATATGGAACGCCCTTGAGATGGTCCACGTCCGACCCGAACCAGGACCTCTACCATCCGATGAACACGTCTGTTGGGTTGCAAGTTTGTCTGTCTATCTTCCTGTCTGTCGCTCTTGTCTCTTTTGGAACAAAGTTCATGAGAGAAAATACAGGTGCATGGCAAGCCAGACTTTCAGAAACCAACCCAACCTGGCTTCATCATATCCAGTTCTGATCTCGCCGAATCACTTCAGGTTCGGAGGACACTACTGGGTCCTGGATTTCACGATGGACTGCGCAGAAACAGACAATGGGTGGTTCGAGGTGTGTTTTGTGCTTGCTGGGTCCAAGTTCTTCCAACACCGTGCAACAAGACTTTTTTCTCCATGACATTGCATTTGCAGCTGCTCGGCCTTCTTGATACAAGTGGGAACACCGTGTCGGAGACCATCTCTCCCCAGAACCCCACGTGTGACGGAACTCCAGGCTTCAGAACTCCCTACTCCACACCAGACAAACACATAGCTCGCTGTGGGTATCTCAACAAGTTCTCTTGGCAACTCAGTGGTTGTCTCATTGAAGATTTTTGAACACTTTTCTTCTGAATCTTTGCCTTGAAGAGACGCGTCTACAGGAGGACAACCGGTCCTTGACACCTCAGATCCACTCGTATGTGGCACACTCGAACGAATCTTGCCCGAAATGCGAACTTCGAAGAACAACCTGAACGTCTTTTCTGCAACAGTAAATCTATTTGGCTTCACAAAAAGACGATACAATTCTCTGTGCTGCTTTTTATTTGTCAAACGAGCAATTTAAGTACTCTTACACAACTTTTTCATCCCCTTGACAGCGTTGCAAACGCAGCGCATGCAATCAACAGAAAAGTAAGGCTCTTACTCCAAACGCACGAAATGCTCTCACGTCAAAATCGTAAAAAGAAAATAAGGCAAGTACCTGTCACAAAACAGAACAATTCACAAATTCTACAGTGTACGAATTGAATCTACGATCAATTTGTTGGCACACCGAAACTTATTTGGTCAATTTGTTGAGCAGTCACGGATTGTACTCCATCCAGCCAGGCATCGTGGAGGTTTCTGACTTCCGTTGTCGACCATCTCACTCGACTTTTTCCACAGTTCCATTGGTGCCATCCAAGAGCACGTCATCTCCTGACGGAACAAAAAGTGAGTTGTACGAGCCACATCACACACAAGGTTCACGGCAACCAGACGAGAGTGAAACCACGGACAGTTCGATTCCGTTCACTCCACTGAGCACAACTCAGAGAGACTGGTTTAGCAATGAGGCAAAAACTGCACACTTCTTTGAAATCTTACGGGATTTGAACTCTCTGTCTTGAGTTTCAACGTGCACACCTTTCCCTTTGTTGTCAACCAAACAACTACTTGGAAAGCAACAAACAAGAACGAAAGACTTGTGCACAGGTCAGCTTCGGCCAACTGGAGGAATTGGGAGAGATCAGGTTTTTGGAACAAAAAGAGTAGAGCTCAACGAGTCCGAGGCTGGTAGAGGGGCCAAATTTCTCACATCCCGTATTTTGGTATTGCTGTTGAATTCAACACGTTCATTTCACCACCCCCTCCCCAGGTACAAGTCAACCAACATAGGTTTATTTACATGAACAAACCATCACCTATTTGCCCCAATAAAACTTATCAGTAACAGTTCATTTCAAAATAAACCAACATTGGTCTATTTACCCCCCCCCCCCCTGCCATGAGGTAAATAAACCGTGCAGAGACGCACACACTGTCCTTTATTGATTGCACTAAGCACGGGCCTGTCCAGCTAAGTTATGAAACCCTCTCAAATCTCTCAATTTCAAGCAACACGAAACATCTCCACTGCCTCTTTACCAGTTCCAGAATTGCGGCTGGAGAGGGGGGGGCAACCAAGGTCTAACCCTGTTGGATCCAAATTTATTTCTCACGTGTTGCATCTCAACACCTTGCAATGAGGCGAGGCTAAATTTTAGATGAACTCCAGACGATTGCTGTGCCAGACCATGAGTCATGTCAAAATGGCACAGCTATCTCAGCTATTTGGTCTGCATTCTGCCCAGAGTCCGCTGAGGTGTGTTTCGTTTCGAATTTTCGTTGTATTCTTCTTTCTTCAGCAGGATGTTTTTGGTTTGGAACACACGAGGATTTTATTTGTTTGGTGTTGTAATAATTTCAATTCGAACTTGAAAGACACTCATCAACTGGGTGGTCCGTGTCCAGAATAATCCGTGTCTCGTATTTTTGTTTCACCGGACCAACCTCGGATCCGAACCAGGGAAAGGGCAATCCCTTTGTGAGAGTTCGGTCGCAACTTGAGTTCAAGGCCTGAAAACCAACCCACAACACACACAGCCAAGCACGCAAGAGTTAAGTTCTGACCTGTTTGGAGAAATGTGGTTGCACTCTGGACGTTGACGATGCAGGGCAGACCGTACTCCCGCGCAACGACAGCTCCGTGCGACAGAAGTCCCCCGATCTCCGTCACCAGCCCCGACAACATCGGGAAGTAGGGCGACCAGCCGACGTCCGTGTAGTTTACCACCAGAATGTCACCCACCTGCAACAGACCGAGGGGTTGGTTGGCCGTGGTCATGATTTATGGTCGCATGTCATGTTTTCTTGGTGTCATGTTTTCTTGGCTGTGTTTTGTGAATTTGGAAACACTGTTCAAACATAGGACAACTGGAAAGTTTTTGTAACATGAAACACCACTCTGGCGCAAACGGAAGGACAGACGGATTTTATCCTACTTGTGAAAAGAAACATGACTGTCAAGTAAAAGTCGTGTCACTTTGACATCTGACCCATGTTTTTGTTTTGGCTTTTTCTTGAAGAAAATACTTTTTCTTTCAAGAAAAGAAAAACACCAAGAAGCAAGAATATTATCCATCCGAAAATGCACGAAATGCGTTTCTCCTTGCGCGACACGGACATGTCGTATTTCACTGTCACTGACATCTTTCCTCACCGTGCACGTTGCTGTTCAGGGTGCGTTCCTGCGAACTTATCACCACTGTAAAACCAAGTTTGTCACGCCCTCCCCACTGTACCTGGATCGATGCGGCGTCCTGCAGGGACAACACCACTCTGCACTTTCCTTGCACACGACCCTGACTGACCGGCATGCCTGCAACAATCAAACATCAATGAAAATGGTTGGATATCGTAGGTTTGGTGTCCACAGGCTGGATGATCATTTCAATGCTAATAGCTCTTTGTACCTGTCAGCCTGACGCTTGTGTTTGATGAACGCTCCCTGGGAACTTCCTCGATCTGTTGGCAGGATTTGGCGTTGTTTTCAATTGAAAAGTCAATGAAACAAGGAGACACGCATTGCCAACAAACAAAACTTACTGGAACGGGATGACCGAACGACAGCCGCGGGAATTTCATGGAGCTCTGCTTCGACAAAAGCCGTCTTCTTCTTTGGGCCCTGAAAAAGCCGCGTACAACAACCATCGCATTTGCACGAGCGAACGACCTGCGCAGTTCCATTCAATCAGGAGTGAGTATCAACAAGATAGAAGAGTCAGCGCAAGTTTGGGGCAAGAATAACATCTTACCTGGCAATGAGTTTTCCCGAGCGATGTTTGAGGACGTCACCGATCTCCTTGTGCGTCAGGAAAAACAACAGTTCCTTTTGTGGCAAGTAGCCCTGAAAAGCCAAGGAAAAATGCTTTCGCATAAAACAGCCCACACCACCAACATTGAACAGACACACGGGTGCAATGGTGATTGGTGTACAGCTCGCTGCAAAAACACTGTGGTTCTTTTGGTGCTTCTTGAGTTTTGAAGCTGTCCAATGAAAGTTGATTTGAGTTACCTCTCCGACCATACAATGTGCCAACTTCCAGTATGCCTCTTTGAATACGTCACTCAGCTGAACGCAGATAGACTGCACAAAAGAAGACACAAATCGTCAACTTTTCCAACAAGACACACAAAACAACCCAATGGGTTTCTCAAACTGACTGCCACCCACCAGGAAAATTTGGTTTTTGGTTTTGTGAAATATAAAAATCTACGACTCACTTTTCCCCATTCTCTTCTGCCAACTGCTCGCCGTGCTTCTGGGAGAGCCCACTGCAAGACCTTTCTGTCAACGATAAAAAAGTCACCGATTATCCTAGGTGGTAAACATGCACCCGAGCACCTTTTTCGCTTCACTATTGGAAGTCAAGTTTGCTTTCAAAAAGTACCTGCCAACCAGGGTTGTCTTTGATTTCAGTTTTCTGATTGAGACGTCAATATCTTCAACTTGTCTTTCCTCAGTTGCGGGCAACGGTGTCTGCAACATTGCCTGTAACAAAAAAGGGATGAAAAGTTTTCACAAGGAAGCTCACAAAGTCACGAACGGATATTACTTCTCTCGGATATCTTTGTCAACGGAAATGAAAACATAAGACATCGAAAAGATCACATCACCTGAAGAACTCGAACGACTTTGACTGGCTCGCTCTTCCAGGATTTCTCAAAAATCTCAGCCTGAAAAAAAGATCCTATCTGTCTGAACACTGCTGTCACAACGCCCACATTTCCATCAAAACGTCTTAAAACGAGGAGGTGCGGCCTGACCTCTCGGATACAGCGGTGTCCGTGTTTGACGAGAAATTGCGCGAACGAGGCTCCGGCTGTTCCACTCTCCGGCGATTGCAACCACGCAACTGCTTGCTACATTTGACAAAACATGACAAGATCAAACGTTGAAAATGAAAGCAACGGCATTTGAGACAAAACAAAACAGCGAAGAAAACGGATCCTTTACCTCGGGAGTCAACTGAGTCAAATGCGTCGCCTTGTCCGAATCCTGAACACTTTTCGCCAGACCCTGAGGACAAAAACACGGATGCAGATATCAACAAACATAAAAACACCTTCCAGACTGTTCATCAGCATCAGGACAGTTTTGCGAAGATAACCTGCAAGGCACTGGGTACATCCGCGCTGTAGACGCCTTCACACTTCGAGAGCAACATCGCCACGTCAGACATGTGCTGCGTCGTCCAGTCTGAAGAACGAACAACCGTGCCAAGCAAGTCAGCGCCAGGCTGTCCAGGAAGCACAATATTCAAACGATTTTGGAAACAACCACACTCCACTCAGTGTCTCACTTGGTTTCCCTTGACTCAGCACTGACAGAAGAACCGTAGCCCAAGTTCCAGAACTGGCGCTGTTATGAAATGTGTCTGTCCAGATCTGAAACAGAAAACTGATGTGACAATTCGAAGCTAACCATCCCAGACACGTCGCACACGATTCTGGTGCGAAGGTTACTGGAGCTCAACTGACCAGAAGGTCATTTGCCAAGAGGTTTACAGGGAAAGGCAAAAACCAGGAACATTTTTGGATTTGTTTCCGTGCCTCCGGCACCCACCTGCCTGTACTCTGGCATCTTTTCGTCGATGACGCTGTAGAGCGAGTGAGCGTCCGAGTGATCTCCCAGACTGTAGGATGAGGCCAACGCCTCCCAGCGTTTCGTCTTCTTGTACGCGCCTCTCAACATCTGTTCAAAAATGTCTCTCCAGTGCTGTGCGTTTCAAAAACATGCCCTGCCTTCAAGTCACCTTTTCACACACGAAGCTTTCAGACCCTTTCGTGAAAGGACAAGGGTTGAGGTTCAAATCTGAAGCCAACGTTTCGCAGAACTTTACTGAATCTCCGTCTGTCCAAAACGTGTCCACGTGTGCCCCCTGTGTCTCCCTCCCAAGCAACTTACCCTGAACATACGAATGGCGTTGAGAACCTTCCTATAGAAAGGAGATTCTCCCCAGAAACTTCGGACGTTGTCCTCAGTGACTTCGTCCAACGCTTCTCCCATCAGAGACAACTCGGCCATCCGCTTTTTGTTGTTGAGCACATGAACATCGGTGATACCGTACGTGTACTGTTCAGGAAGTACCAAAGCAACGGGTGCAGCACACAGTTCAAACACAGCGATCAGCAAACATCAGACTCCACTGTTACTCACGTGCATGTTAAGGAATGGCGTGTTGCTCTCAATGGCCATGAACTTGTGCAAATCGTAATGTTTCTTCAACACACCAGCTGTTTTCAGCATGTCCTGAAAACAACGAATTTCTCATGCCCACCGACTTAAAAACACAGTGCAAAAAGTCGGCAAGTGTACAACACAACGCTTGAAGTCCCAGGACATACTTGAAACGCAAACTCGATGGCTCTGTAGAACGTTGATATCGTGAGTGGAGTCATTGCTCCTGGCATCATCTCTCTGGAACAAAACACACGAAATTTACAACCGGACAGAAAGAAAACCAAGGCAACAAAAAAGTCCTTTTCTTTGGAAAAGTCGCGCACCCAATGTTGCAGGTCGTCAAAGCCTCGGCGTCACTGGCCAGAGGAGTGTCAAACTCGTGCATCAGATGCCACTCCGATTCTCCTCCCAGCGTCGTGATTGGTCTCGCCTGAAAAGACACAACACCAACACCCTCAACTTGTGCCCAGCTAGTGGCTTCGCACGACCGTCAACTTTTAAACCACGATGGTTGAACCTGTGGTCAAGATGGTGAGGCTGGACCAGACAGAGGACAGGATTGTGTGCGCACACAGAACCTATTTGCGAACACGCGCAAGGGTCATCACATCACATCAGAAGCGCTCCGCCTGAGAGATTATGCCACCGAAAACTCCATCTGGCAAGTTCCCTACCTGCAGAATGTACACCGTCTGATTCCTCACAGCCCACTCAATGTCCCTGGGACTTCCAAAATGTTTCTCCAACTGAAGAAGGCACAAACAATAAATATTGTATGAAATTGTGCGTTTCGTTTGCTTCATCACGCAAGGTGAGAGTCCAGAAGGGACACGTGATGTCACCTGAACACCGATTGTCGCCAACCTCACTCCAAGTTGACCAGGCAAGCAGCACGTCTGTGAGGCGTCGGACGCGTCAATCTCCTCCACGCCCCCTTCATCTTTGGTTGGTGAGAATACCGGTAAATGCATATCATTTTCACGGACCAAGAATTTGCGAAAGGAGAAAGAAACTGGCTGGCAACAGTCGTTTTGGACGCACGGGATCAACACCTCAAAATGTGCGAAGTTCACACTCCTCCGGACCCAAGTTGAAGATTCCAAAAGATGTTGACAATGTTTCTCACAAGCCATCCGACGTCTGCAAATGTCAACCTACCTTTCAATGTGACGTGCCTTGATTTCTTGCCCAGCACAATGTTCTGAATGCTCAGTCGGTCGTCCCAGGTCCTGGCCACCTGTAGTGTATCTGGCTCACAAGACCCAGATACCACTGACTGCAAGAAACAAATAGATCTATTCTGCCGGGCAAAAACGCTCAAATCAGAACCGCGCAGACTGTAGCGCACCTCGCCAAGTCCGAAGTTCGCGTTGATGGACACGATTCCCGGATTTTGTGTCAGTGGATCCTGAGTGAACAACACTCCTGTAAAACCGAAGAGGATGAGACAGGCATTGTCAAGAACCATATTTTTTCGTGCGATCAAAGTTGTGACAAGAGAAGAGCAGTCATGTGCGTCTCTTTTGTTTCGCATTGGATCACGCACCTGAAACTTCTGAAGGCACCATCTCCTGAATGACGACCGCCATGCAAGCTACGATTGGTTGTCCGTGTTGACGCCGGTACTCAACGGCTTGAAACGCGTAGAAAGACGCCCAACACTTGCACACAGCACTGTATAGCTGCGCAGAACAACAAAAGGCGCTCGATACAGTGTCGAACTTGACGCATCAATTCCTCAGTCTCTTGAGCGAAGAGTCATTGCGCACCTTGTCGAGACCTTTGACACCCAAGACAGTTTCCATCTGCCCAGCCGCTGACATTTCTGCACCATCTTCACCTGAAAAAGGACAAACAAAACAACAACAGTCGAAGCACGTAGAAGACAACAAGAACCTTTGAGAATCATCACAGCTACTCACCGACTGCAGAAGATCGCACAGCGAGGAGCGTTTCCTCATAGCCTGCGTCTCCAAACTGATTTGTCAGCTCAGAAAGCAAGCACGACCGGATTTCAGCGTGAATCTGTGCACTTTGGAAATGTTCCACTGCCATTTCACAGGCAGCTTGAAGATGTCCTTGTTTGCGTCCACTACAAATCGCGGCCAAGTCTTGAACAGTTTTTCTCAATTCCGGCGACGCTTCCATCTGCAGCTCAAACGACGCGATGCTCAAACAAAATCCGCTGGGTACTTTGAAATCCTACACAAAACACACAGCACTTGGTCAGTTCCGAGAAGTGTACGATACAGAATCAAACTTGATGCACAAAATGTCCTCATCACAGGAACAGAACCTGACAACACCTGCGAATGAAGCTGAGTCAGCAACGCCAACTGACATCCTTTGCCACCCACAAGTTTCGAGCTGGTGCATCGTGGGTCAGAAAACGGCAAGAGAAGCTCTGAACGGTCATACGCGCTGAACGTGTGTTCCTTCAGTTGTACAAGCGACGTCTGTATTGGAACAGGACTCCCTGCATCGTACCTGAAGGGGAGTTCAGGAGACAGTGAGTCTGGTCGTGAATGTAGAAGCTCCAAGCCACCTATCTATTCTGGCAGCTCGGCTTTTTCTTTTGTGCGCCGGTTGGTCAGAACTGAAGGGATCCGACACCACGAACGCACAACATTATTTTCCTGGACAACGGCCACTGAAGATTTCTAAAGCTGGGCAGTCCCATACTTGTCCGAGGTCCAGAGGAACACTTGGAGCTGACCCATCCATTCTCAAGCCTCAGATTTTTGCGTCAGTGATTGCGACTGACACTTTTCATAGCACACCACAGGACTCTCCTGTTCTCAACAACTGAAGGTCTCGAACATGAGAGCTTTCAAGTACCTGTAAACGTATTCAGCGATTCCCCAGCCCTTGATTCCATTCACAGTCACACTGCACATGCATTCGTGTATAGTCGAGCTCCAGTTCTCGTGGTGAAAATATCGAGGTGTTTCTTCCACATTCACTTGGACGTTGCACAACATCTTCCCTGAAATGACAAGGGACCAACACTCTGAATATCCGGTCAATGGGACATCACCAAGAGCACAGGCATACATTGACGCAACTCGCTTGCCAAGGTGGACTGAAATCATTCGGAGTGCCACGCATGCGAGAACAAAACTGCTCGACTGTCTGTCTCCTTCAGCTGAGAACACTGCTTTGCTGTTCAGTTTTTTTGGCGGTAGTAGAATGATGGTACTTTAAAATCAACACCAAATTGTGACTTCTCTGACCGGCTTTGAAGGTGAACGAGTACTTCTTGGGAGGAGTCCCATCTTCGCCCACAGCTGTTAGCTCTAAGTTACTGCTTGTTACAGGAAGCATGACACCACAGGGGAGAGCAACATAGCCAATCTTCAAGCTACAATGAATCAAACTCAAACCGTGCGTGCAAGAGCAAAGCCACACCAATGAAGTCATCCAAATGGAAATTATGCTGTGAATAAAACTCAGGATACACACATGAGTACTGAGGTAAACAACTTCGTACTCACTACGACATCGTGACTGGGAGGCTTATTGTGCTGAGATGAAAAGCAGTTCCATCATCCAGATAACAGAAGTGCACGATGTACCTGTAAAAGTCTCTCCAGTCGCGAATCCCTGGAAAACATTGTGCAAAGTTTGACACAAACGTGTGCTGCACAGTGCCACCACATCAAATCCACAGAATCTGTGCAGCTCCAACTTGCAACCACGCACCGTAAGAATGATCTCTCATGCATTTCAGACGCAACTGCCTTTCCTCGTGCCCTTCCAACCAGAAAGTGCCAAGCATTTCTCCCCATTGTTCGTAGTGCGTTTGGTGCTTTCTGCAAACACGAAGGTAAAGTTTGCCACGACAGAACTCGAAACTGTGTACGAGCGTATCACCCATCGACGAACAAAACGTTAGAAACCGACCCGCGGAGATTTTTCCAGAATTCTTTCGTCCACTTCTCTCTAGCAATTGCATCAGCTAAGGACCCAGGATCAATGTCTGTGTCAAAGTCAAACACGTCCGAGAACGCTTCCCAACTGAAACAAAATGACGTCGCGCCACGTGAAGCCGAGGGAAACATTGTTTCCGGGTACATCCGTGATCAACTATCAGACAGATTTGAAATCTACGTCAGACTCACACAAAGGAAAACTTCACATGAACGGTCTCTCCTTCGTCTTTTTCTTCAAAATCATTCCACAACCCTTTCCTGCAAATCAATCAGAGCACAGCACACATCGAGAACTGCTGACCTGTGCGTAACAAAAAGAAAGTGCGACTTGTGCCGGCAAGCAATGAACATGGACAGACCTGAGAAGTCCATTGAACAACACTCGCCACCTTCTCATGGGCTCGATGCACTCAAATCTCAATCCCCCGGCCGAGAAACTTTCTCCATCCAGATTGTAGCAGGCAGTGTCCGGATGGATTGGACTTTGAAGAAAACCGACCCCTGGAATCTTTGAGGAAACTATCCCTTGACATCAAAGTGCAGGGCATGATCAAATGATGCCAACAAAATTTCAGATCTGCTTTTTCTTGCGCCACCTTGAGAGACATCCACAGCTCTGCTTGTCGATTGTGACGTCTTGCAATGCGCAAAACAAAGACTGTGCCATCTTTCCCAACGCTCGTAAAATATGCGGTGTCAATTGCCTGAAACCAGTGCAAATCGGCAGGTGAAAGCGCCAGCAACTGTGACAAATAATTCAAAGACCAACTTTTGGATATTTGGAGGACACTCATTTTGAGTCACCACACCCGTACCTGGGGATGCTCTTCCAAGATCTGCGGTCGCTCCATGTCAGCCACTGAAAAGAACGACTTCTTTCCGTAGCCTCCTTTGTCCTGCGAGTTGCCCTTTTCACTGACATTTTTCCTGTTTCGAAGTTTCAGCAAAACCAAGAAAAGCAGTCTCTTCAAGGAAAACAGAAAACCTGAAACGAAACACGCGATGAGATCAACTTGAACAAAGATTGGAATGAACTTTGATGACCAAGGCTTGTGTGTTGGTCGAAGTACTCTCGTCTCCAGACTTTCACTAAATTCTGACAAGTAGGCAGGTGCTTGCAAGCGATTTTGTTGGCCTCAATAGATGCCAGTCAAATCTAAACGCACTGACAAGTCTGGACAAACCGAAAGATCTGCAAGGAATGATTCCACATCTGCGTCCAACACACCTGGTCGAGCATACACCTCGTGTGGCTGCGCTGTCGGTCGCGTCAATGTCAGCCAAAGCAGCACAGCAAAACTGACAGTGACAATTCCTGTGAGCAACATCACTTCGTTTGTCTGCAAAAAAAAATATCACTCCCTGGACTATCGCCCGAGAACGGCAGTCCAAAACGCTTGGAAGCATCCGGATCCCAGGGTCACCCCATCACCCCCGGCTCCCTGAGTACTGCCTCAACTTGTTGCCAGTGCATAACAGATCTACATGGACTCGATCTGAGGACGCAACAGAGAAAGTTTTCGATCTTTCTTCAGCCTGTCTGTTCTCAATTCAAAGCTGTAAACCAGATTCTAGATCCACATTTTGAATCGTTGGGATGCAGATTCTTGCACGAAACGATTGCAACAAGAAAACTGTCACCTCTGCAGGTGCCAGACTTCTTTCTGGTGAGTCTTCCCTTGATCTGGCACCATACAATGTTGAATCGACGACAGAGTGTTCAGCAAGAGATTGGACAATGAGATCAAGTTCTTGAACTTCGAGCAGTGAAAAGTCCGATCAACTGTGTCGTTCGCAAACTTCGCGCCTCGTGACCCAATTAAAACTCCGTCCTAGATTTTTATTAGGACGGGCACCTTCTGGTGACCCCATTTCCTTTCGGACGCGAAACAGGGTGCCAGCATGCGAACTACGAATCTTTCAATTTGTGTTTTATTCGCGTGCGTCTGCATTCAGGTGAGAATATTTTTCGATTCCAACATTGCAGATTATAGTCTACTCTGACCGACGAGAAAGGACCCAACTGGCTACACAGTAGGTCTACACACAGCTCAAGCCGACTCTCTGAGGTCTCGTAGATCTAGAAATCTACGTGTTGATCTATTTCAGACATGTACGACACAAAAGAAAGGGGACACAACAGTCACAGATAAAGTTTACTTCGACGTGACAGTAGCTGATGACGCAGTTGGACGAATCGAAATTGGTAGGTCTTCAAGATTTTTACACAGGCACGTGCTTCGGAGGGCCTGTGTGAGATGCAGGCTCTGGCAAGAGCGAGAGGCATGCACTCCCGCAGGGGAGGACCTACCGCACTTCTAGGGAAGGAGGGGCGTTGGGACCCACCTGATCAAAATGACACGGGTCTTGCCCCACGACCTGCCTCGAAAATGAGGTAGTTACTGCCCCCAGGACCTGCGTCAATTCTGGAGGTGGGGGTGTAGCTGCCTCAAAATTGGAGCGTCGGTCCCACCCACCCAACCCCCGCCCCGTGCGCTTGTGTTCAAAACTCTTTTTGTCTTGTTTACATTGAACGGAAAATCGTAAGGCAGGAACAGTCCGTTCAAAGGGACCGTTTTTGTTTTTTGCCCCATAGACATGATTTGGTGAAACTCGGAAGTGCAGAACGAACAGCGCGTTGTTCGATTCGTGCGCGCAGATCCACACCAGAGTTTTGTGGGGAAAAACACGAAAGTCTGCTTTTGTTTTGTCAAGGGCTGTTCGGAAAGACGGCGCCGAAAACAGTTGCTAACTTTGTGAACCTGGCCAAGGGAACGGTCGACAACAAAGACGGGTACAGAGGATCCAAGTTCCATCGGGTCATAAAAGGCTTTATGATACAAGGTGAACATTTCGTGTTGTTTTCAAACAAGTCAGTGCAGCATGGAGTTGGCCGGCCAGCACTGGGCGTTCCCTTTTCGTCTGCCGCCAGCCGCTGACGAAGTCGCGCGACTTCGCTCCTGGGTTAGAGAAGGGGTGAAGTCAGCCACTTCGGCGAACTCGGCTGGCCGCACGCGTCAAAGGAACACGACCATTTCAAATTTTGAACTTCACACCGATCTTTCAGGTGGAGATTTTGTGAACGAGGACGGAACTGGTTCGCACAGCATCTATGGGAAGTACTTCGACGACGAAGATTTCAGTTTGAATCACAAGTGTGGCTGGGTGGCCATGGCAAATGCCGGTGAGTTCAAACAATGCAAATCTCTCACGTCGTTTCTTTGTGAACGTGGCTGAGTGTCACTGTCAAGAAGGGAGGATGAAGTGAGATAATTCCTGTTGTGTGGTTGCTTGTGTTGACCAGACAAGTGGAAGCTCCAGTTTTTCATTCGTACTGGAGAAGAAATTAGAACAGACGCAATCTTGTGAAAGAAAACAACCCCCCCCCCCTCCCCCAGCGTTTTTTGAAAATCGTTTCAGGAGCCAACACGAACGGCTGTCAGTTTTACATCACGACGGCGCCTGAAGCCCCGTGGATTGATGGACACCACACAGTATTCGGAGTTGTACTGTCAGGCATGGACGTCGTGCGGAAAATAGAAAACACACCAACTGACAAGCAGGACATGCCCGAGAAAGACTGTGTGATTGTCGAAAGCGGGACTCTCGATGTTGACAATCCGTTCAACATCGACGTCCAAGGTGAAGTTGAAGGTTGTTGAGCGAAGGTTGAGCGAATCCAAGGTGCTAGTCCACTGGACACCAAACAACGAATAAGTCTTCCGTCAGGCCGAATGTATTTCGTTTTCATCGCACGATGACGAGGCTGCAATGAACCATCATCGGACAGACTGCCGTTGCCACATCCCGTTCACTTTTCGATATTCAAACAACAAAACTCACATTGAACGCAGGCGCGTTTCTGAGAAGGCATGTCCCCGTTGCGAATCCAGGTCTGGGGTGGTGTGGGATGTCAAAACTCAGTACTTTGGGAAGAGCAAGCTGCCTGTCAACCAGAATGCATTTACGGCCAGAAAAGACTGTCCGGGAATGACAGGTGTTTTTGCCAAGAACCGAAATGTGAATCGTCTTTTCCCGGGTGCTGAAAGGCTTGTTTTGTTGACGCAAAACTCGGATTCTCCGATGCCACGTAAACTAGCGATGTGAAGTGTGTTTTTGATATTTTATTTTCTATAAATAAGGCAACTACATTTTTGTACAACTTTGAATCTTTTTTCGACAAACAGGAGGGCAGTCTCTGAAACCAAGAACAAGCAACACCAGTTCTGGTGCAAAGGAGATAACCAGTTTCAATCTTCGACCCTGGATCTGAAATTGAACCATTTTGAGTCACTGAAAATGGTTTCCTCCAAACATGCGATTTTGAAAACTCACGCGCTCCACGTCACAAAGCAGCGAGCTGAAAACTGCCAGTTCCAACACAAAGTTGTCCGAGCAGATTTTTTACCTGCCACAGCGTAGCACAGTTCGCGAAAACAAAACTTCCGAATGCCACGGGACCAAACCTTGCTCAGTGCGTGACCAGATACTTCCAGTACTTCGCTCGTCTTGGTCCAGGTTCTTGGGGAGTTTTCATGGCTCAACATCTCAACTCAGATCAATAACTCAGAACATTGCTCGTTCAAATCAACGTACACCTGGTTCTGTTTGCGCCTACAAAACGTTCAACTACGCTCTGGCCGAACATGGCTGCGTCTACAAACGTGGCAGCGCTGCTTTTCACAGGATCAAACAGAATCAGTGTTCGCATAAACTGGCAAGAATAGTCCATTCACCCCGTTTGATCACAAAATATTCCAACATAACTGACGTTCATAGGTGTCGAAAATGGTGAAAACAGTGCACATTTCTTCGGCATGAGGTAGAGGCTTTGTGTTTCTTCCAATCTGGAACCCCCAAAATCGATCGAATCAACAACATGAACAGAACGACGAAGGCTCCAAAATCTCTCACGTCCGTACGAATGTTTTTCTGGGCTATTCTCTTTGCTGGACTGTTTTACCTTCAGATTTGGAGAGAGGGGTAGGCCCAATATCAGCAAAGGAAAGGGAAGGGCCGTGCCCACTCCCGCTGGCTCCGTACGAAAGCAACACAAAGCCAGACGTTTGGTCCACTCGAGAGTTTCAGCAATGAAGCACGCATCCATCCAGCAGTGAGGTTCACAGTGCCGGTCGGCGTGGATCACGACGCCCTGTCCGCCCACCCGCCGACTCACGTCTCTTCGTAGATGTGGTAGTGGTGATGATGGTGGTGTTCGTGCACGTGATGGTGTTCATGTTTCTGCACGACCACGTGTTCCGCGCCGCACGCCCCCGCCGCCCACACCCCGCCTCGTGACGTGTGTTCGCGCTCGATCCACTCCGCCACCTGCCGCATCGCCAGCCGCTTGTTGCGCTCGCGGTTGCGGTGGCGGCGGTGATGGTGAGGGGACACAGTCTCTGGGATGTGTACCGGTAGGCTCACAGGCCGCACCTTATGACCTTTGGGTGTGGATGCAGATTTGGGATGCAGTGGAGACATTGGAAGTTTTTCTGGGGTGTGCGGCGGCGAGCTGAGTCCGACGGCACCACGCGGGCCGGCCACAGCCGTCATTGCTTGAGACGGTTTGGGCTGAGGTAGTGATGATTCTAGGTCTCCTTCGTTTGGACTGGGCGCTGTTGCTTGCTGCTCCGCCTTGGCCTCGTAAGCTTTCTCGCACTGAGGATTCAACTCCTCAAAGTCTTTCTCAGTCAACGCTGCAACATCGTGCGACCTGGACCTGTTGTGACGGTGCTGCTGAGCCTGTTGCTCAAATCGGCCGCTGCCCCGTTTGGCATTGGGTTTGGACCTGTACTTGGACATGCCATGTCCGTGGTGCCTGAGTAGCGGGCGTGGACTCGCCAACAAGGTGGCGGGTGCAGTCTCGTTGTGCCGTGCACTGACGTTTTGTTTCTTGGTCAGCGAACTGTCAATGCCCGCCAGATCGAGGTAATAATTTCTTCTCTCCTGACTCTCCTGGTGGGTCGGGCTTTCCTGTGTCTGTTCCTCCCTGGGAGCATTTCTCTCGGCCGTCGCCGCCCCCGGCACTGCGCTCGTTCGGTAGAAGTGACGGGTCGCCGCGCGCGATCCTTGTGCGTCGCTGTGGTGCCTTCTGCAAAGAGACAATCAACCAAAATGTTCCTGCTCGGAACTTCGCTCGGACTTGCACTTGTCCCTTCACGACAGCTAAGCGTGTTCCACGATGACCAAAATACCTCACAACCAGTCTTGATTGTCCACGGTTGAAAAGCTGTTCGTCAGTCGAAAAACAACTTGAACAAGAAAGCTATCGCCCAAAAGGGGCGCGGTCTCCTGCGGGTCAGTCCGCTCTGACCACGGTTGAGTTGGCCAGTTGGCCATTTGCAGGGGGGGGGGGGAGGGGAGACTGAACCATTGCAAAATTTCACCAAAATCATTTTCAGGCCATTTCAGAAAAACGAATTTTTTTCCAAATTTGATCATTTATAGGGGGGGATGCAACTCAACTGTGCCCAAAAATGGAAGTTTCTTAAATGGCCTAAAAATCATTCTGGTGAATTTTTGTGATGGTTAAGTTGCCACCCTCCCATAATTGAACCAAAAGTGACCACATACATACACACAGACATTGTGACTACAATAAGTGCGCATCCTATCGGCAGAGCCGGACCGCGCGCGAAAAAACAAAACCTCTCTCAAGAGAACCTGTCAGACCTTTTGAACTCGGACAATTCGCGCACACACCTTGATTTCGATTGGTGGAATTTGTCTTCAACCAAACCAAAAGCACCACAGGGAATTTCAGTTACCATCTCTCAATTTCATTTCCTCAGCTGAGGCTTCCCTGCCATTCGGGATGAGGGGCTTGATTATTTTGGGTGACACTGATCAACAGTGACCTGTCTGCATGCGTCAGCAAAGGTCGTAATTTTGGAGCCCAATTGCTTCACCGACAACAGAATGACGCTTCCATTCCCAGGAATTTTCTTGTCACTGTCACTTGACGCAACCAGACTCGGGGGGTTTTCGTTTGTGTATTTTTGGGTGATTTGGTTTCATTGCAATGAAACGCCAAATTTGATTGCCTCTCACGACAATTTTCGATGTGCTTGGATCTTTCCAACAAATTCAAGTCGGTTTTCTTGTTCAGCGAGTGCGTGGAGCTACCTGATGTGTTGTCGGCGGCGGTGACGCTCCATGTTCTCCTGCACGAGTTCGGCGAGCTGATGACGTTCACTCATCGTCATTGTGACCGGCGTATCTTCCGTCCCACCCGCCGCCGCTTTGGACGACGACAGGTTGTTGCGTACTTGCCGATGATGACGCTTCCCGGAATCGACGGTGTTGGAGGACGACACCATCACCTGTGAAAATGAGAACACTTATTGATCAAGAGAAAATTGATTGCGCCCACAAGACCCAAGTCAAACAAAGTGACGCCTAAACTGCCACATACTGAGCCATTTTACCTCCACATTCAGCTTTTCCATCGCGGCACTGAGGTTGTTTTGTTTGACCGTTTCTTTCTCCTGCGAAGTCAGTTTGTTGTTGTCATGGTTTTTCAGCTGCTTCAGGTTGTTGGCTGCTGCATCCTTGTCGCGGTTGTCTTTGCCCAGCTGCCCTGTCCCGGCGACGGCGTCCGTCTGCAGCTTGGCGCTGTCGGGCACGACGGACAGGCGCAGCTTGATGGTGCGCGACTCTTCCTGCGGCAGTTTGATGGACGAACCGACCGCGTCGTACAGAGACTTGAGCAGAGTCGCCAGTCCCTGACAAATTGTGCACACACATGTGTGAGAAAATCGTTCTCAGTGACATTTACTCAAATGACTTCTTGTAAACACGCTTGATTCGCCGGCAAAAGTTCGTTTGACGTGCACTACGAACGTGGACGAAGGAATTTCGACATTGTTGCGCCTGATCCCCAGCACGTCCGACACAAAATGTTCAGTTTTCAATTTCTGGCCACGGACGAGACAAAAGTCGTCTCACTCACTTCTTTTGTGATATTTCCTCTGCCATCGAAGTCGTACAGCGTGAAAGACCATTCCTGTCGATCTGACCCAGCAACCGACACTCCGCATTCAAATTCCTGCAAAAGGCAAGGTACCATCGTAACAATGCGCAAGTGACGACCAGACGACATGGTAATTCTTCCGGCACAAAAAGAACTGCTCATCAAGTCTCAGAATCGTGCATCCAACCTTGTCCAGAGATTACACGAGGCGGAGGGGTGGGGCGTGAGTAGACCACATCCAAAGAACAAAGCCTGCGGTAACTTTGCCTGCAGAAACTTTGTCCACATGGTTGGGGGGCGGCGGCCACTTCACCAAATATTGGGCTTGACAGACTTTGCCCTGGTTACTGGTTCCATTCGGGGCGGGAGGGGGGCTCACCTTGCGTCGAGATTAGAACTGAGCAAACAAGAGCAACTATCCCGAGTGCAATATATGCCCGCGGCATTCCGTCGAGCCGCGGCATAAAAATACGGAATGGATGGAGCACCAATCCGTAGAACCGACAACACAACTCACTCCACAACTGTCTTCAGTGAAATGTGAAACTGACCAGCGTGCTCGACAGTGACCCGTGAATCTGTTCTTTTTTGCAGGGTCAAGTGGTGTGCCTGGAAAACACAACACTTCTCCCCACGGCACGTTTGAGACCTGACGAGATGATCGCATTTTTTGCGTGGAGCACTCCATGGCTGGCGCTCCAATCGGTTCGGAGAACCATCTCCTGCAAGGGTGCTTTGTGCGTGTGTTCCCAGGCATTCGAGTACACTTCACTGCGATACTTGTGGTTACGCTGTTTGTGGCGACCGATACCAGAAAAGAAACGTCTCCTCAACTTTGTCAAGTTTGCATTCCGTGGTCTCTTTTGCGTGGCCCGTGAACTTTCTGCAAACTAAGTGAGCGACAAAGAAAGGCAAAGAGAATGTCCTTTTATTGTTGCAGACCTGCTATCAATGCGTATCTCCACTCACCTCAAAATCGGCTTTGATCTTTTGCCGCCACAACTTTGTCAGTGAAATCAAGCAGTGTTTGCAAAGGACTTACTTGGCCATTGCCAGGAGGTTTTTGACAGTCTGGAAGAAACACAAACACAGCCTGGCTGGTTTGCACATTCATGGCAAGCTTGCGACAAGACAACGAATGGTAGACCTGTGATCTTTGCTTTTTTCGGCATCACATCAATTGGAACTTTCACAAGAAATTTGTTTGTGTCTTTCTGGGGAAGGGGAGAAACTCCAAAATGCTATTGGGAGGGAAACAGCTCGCACCAAGGCTAAAGTCTGAGACAACCTTCAGGCAAAGACCGTTCAAATGCTGTCTCCATGCAGAGCAGTGCGAATTGTGTTTGTTGAGTATTGCGATGACTGCAACATCTCTGGGTTTAACCGGGCTAATCCTGGGCTCCATGAAAAGATATCGTCTGTTAACGGTGCGCACTGCATTGTTTGAGATCTCTGTAATGCTCTTTTAATTTGATGTGCTCACTGACAGATTTGCCCTTTGAATTTCTTCTCTGCGGCTCCAATATCCATCAATTGCACCAGACAGTCTTCACTTCTTTCAGAGAGTGCTGCCAACCAAAATATATTTCCCTGTGTGTGAATAAAATGCGGATGTCTGTGCCTCCCCTGTGTGCTTACGGCAATTTTCTTCGAGCAGGAACCGAACCAACAACCAGAGAGAGCATTCTTGGGGACGTCAAGAAACTCACGTGGTTGCTAAAGATGTTGATGAAACACATCTCAACAAACACAGGGAACTGAAATGATCTGAATTTGGCGCTTTCTGCAAAGAAGACCTTTTGCCTTCAACTACTTTGAAAATTTTACAACGATTCAGGCTTGTCTTACTCAACACGCAGCTCTCCACCACTTGTACGGGGCAACAGTTCCTCTGGAGCAAGCACCCGCTGAGTATTCATATTTCGCATAACCATCTCACTCAGCACTTCGTGCAGCGCCTCCTGCTCACCCCAGCAGCCGTAAAATGTTTTGAATACGCTTTTTGCGTGTTTTGACACAGTATCATTTCACAAGGAGGCCAAGATCAAAGTAGTGGGGCGGTACGTAGATCTACCTGTGTTTTGTTCACCAAGTGTTAGAGTCTACAGTTCACTCACTCCGCATTCTGCAGAACAAAACTTCGTTTCTGTACGAGTTTCTCTTTGTCAAAAGCTACGAAGTGGAGCAACAAACTGTTCAAAGTCCTGGCGGCTGCAGAAATCTGCAGTCTTCTTCGATTTGCAATCCTCAGAAAGCCCTGACTGCGTGACCTGTACGAAACATTCCAAAGAGGGAGGGTCACATTGCTTTTGGTGAGTTGAGTGTCGAACTTTTTTGATGGATCTCAGTCGTCAGTACCGCGGGGCTCGATTGACAAGTCCGTCACCCCAAATCACAAGTGCGACTGGACAACAACATTTCTCCGACGAAGAAACGGCTGCAAGAACCACTGTTTTCTGCAAGCCATTTGTTCCATGTTTCAAGAAGGTTCATCTGACTGTTTTCTTCTTCACCAAATGGAAGCGATCACGGATCCGCTATCATCGTGGCACATGTTGGGTGCGCTGCAACACGGGGCTGACTGACGGCCCACTCCCCACGGCTCCACACTTTGATCAGTGACCTCTGCACAACATGTGCACAAGGCCAACACGTTTACCTGACACACAGAGGTAAATAAAATTTTTGGTGTGCGCAGATAGCTCTTTGATGTTTGCCGAGTGCTGTGAATCTCGTCCAACGTACAACGCGGAACTCGCTTTCGCTCTTCAGAAAAACGACACAGGCAGAGATCCAGTTCAGAACAAAGCCAGGCCTGTTGTTCAGGGAGTTCAGAGAATTGAACATCTTGAAATTTTCGCAACTCGGACTGTTGGCCGTAACGTGCACTGCCAAAAATTGTTTCAACGTTTCGGCGCCAAGTGCAATCAAAGTTTTTGCACTTCCTGAACAACCCAGACAGCAGATCTGTTCACTGGTAGATCTGTGCTCTGCACAACATCCAATGCTCTCTTCGAATTTTTCCGCCAACAAGAGAGACGAAATTATTGAAAGAGATTGTGTTTCTTCAAAACAGCCAGTGAAATTGGCTTTGTTTGCACTGCACAAAGTTTGCAGAAAACGACTGAATTTCCCCGTTTCTCAAGGGAAGGTCCCTGTCATCGAGAACAAGAAGACTTCATTCGCATCCGGAACGGAACCAGCTGAAATCCCTGCTTGAGATCAGACACAAACTTACCTCAACGGAGATGCCTCCGGTGGTGGATCTGTCCAGATTGTTGTCAGTCGTGATGTCAGAGCCCAGTAACTTCTTGCTGGATGAACTCAGCTTCTCCTTGTCCATCGTCAGCAACTTTGTTGTGTCACCGTCTTCCTTTGTCGGCGGCAGAACCACTGGAAAAACAAGAACACTTGCCAGTGTAGACACATGCCCATCCTTATTTTCGCCCGTCCATACCCAAAATGCAACTGTCCAGGACCCAAATTTTCAGAGGCAAACGTTCACTCCATAGGCTGAGTTTCATTTCGGGGCGGGGGGGGGGTGCCACATGGCCGAAACTTTCAAAGTTCAACATTTGGTGTGTATGGGGTAGAGGGGGGGGGGTCTGTCCACATAATTTTGCCCTGAGCGTGCTGTCTTTTTTTCATTTCTTGAAAGCACACACGTCGCTTCCATGTGGCCAGGAAATAATCTCCATCTCAGCTCTTTTTGTGGCCGACGTGCATGCGTGTACGTACGAGTACTTGAGCAGTCTATTTCCCTGCGGCGAAATTTACGAATGCTTCTGTCGCTCTGGCCGGTGACCGAAGGTGTTTATGTACGCACGCACATAAGAGCACGTCTCAACTGGAGCATTTTCGAACGTGTATGCATTTGCACACCAACACACGGTAATCACTCGGAGGTCAAAAAGCGCGTGATCCGCAGGCGATGTGCACGGCCTCCCTGCCCCACCAACATATTTTGAGAGTGAGAGAGGGGGCCAGCATTGGCGCTCAACGCTGGACCCTCAACAGGCCCACAGTGATCGCCACTGTCTCAAAAGCTTCCAGCGCATACGAGTGTGTAATAGCCAGAGATGTACCGTCAACAAGTACTCGTGTGCGACCTTTCACTTGAACATTATGAATTATTGGAAATTAGCTCGGGTCATCACGGGTGAAACGTCTTTGAAAACAGGGACACGTGGAAAATGACGGACAATTTGGTTCTGGGCGGACACGTCTTCAACACTGCAGTCAGAAAAAGTAAATGTAAAGTGATCCAATCGTCAATTGGATCTGGAACTCCGCCTTGTTCCGCGTCTTTTGTTCCACTGACCGGTCTTGCTGAATCGGCCGTTTCAGCACGGGCACCCGGCGAAACCAGTGCTCATGCCTGTCATGCGTACTTCGCGCGGGTCATGCCCATTGTTTTCACCGAGATCCGCAATCCTCCGCTCCGTGTTTGCACATATCTCCTTTTGACGTGACAGCATTATTCGCTCACAATGCAAAAATACCGCGATTCTGACAAAAGCGGAAATTGGGCGTGCAAGAAACGAGAACACAGACCCCACACGCGATGAGGCAGTTTTACTAGTACGCCGGGTTCTCTTCGAACTGGTTGGTATCAGCCAGTACCCACAGTTTTGATTTTTGTCTTCGGCAACTGGTGTGGTGGTGGTTCCAAGTGTTGTGGGGGTTCCTGTTGATGTTGTTGTCATTGTGGTTATGCTTGGAGGTTCACTGGTTGTACTGGAGTCATGGTTCTTGATGCCATTATTGTGAGAAGTCCCTTTTGGGGCATTCGGAAACATTACAGTCGCACATGAACAGTCAACAGGTGATGTGTAGACCACGTTGTTGTCAGAGCTTGTGCAGAAACCTTGTCTGTGAAGACCAGATCTATCAATTGAAGATCCATCCCAGGTTGTCTGTCACCCCAGAGCCACCTGTGGAAGTTGCAAACATGCACATTCTATGGAGGTCCCCCTTATGACAGGCTCCATCTTATGTCTCACCTGAGCCCTGAAACTGACATGGACATCTTGCACCAAAGCATTTTTCAATTTACACAAAAGTCAAGATGGCTGCTGCACCATGAGCAACACATGTATGCTGTTTCACTTGTGCACATGCAAAACCATGAGAAAAGTTTACCTGGTAAGTCTGAAGTTCCTGTGTGAAATCATCTCCAAGCTATGGCCACCACACCATGTGACCTACATATGCCATTTCACTTGTGCACATGCAGGACCATGAGACAAGTTTACTTGGTGAAGCTGCTGCATGAAATTGTCTCTGAGCAGTGGCTGATGTTGACTAACCTCTGGCACAAAATCCAAGATAGCCACTACACTGTGTCATTCACATACATTGTTTCACTCATGCATGTGCAGGGCTATGAGACAAGTTTACCTGGTAAATTTGAAGTTGCAGTGTGATACCCTCTCTGAGCTATGGCCATGGTTGAGTTACCCCCCCTGGAATAAAATCCAAGATGGCCACCACACTATGTGACCTACATACACTGTTTCACTCATGCACATGCAGGACCATGAGACAAGTTTGCCTAGTAAGTTTGAAGTTGCTGTGTGATATCCTCTCTGAGCTATGGCCATGGTTGAGTTACCCCACCCCCTCCTGGAATAAAATCCAAGATGGCCACCACACTATGTGACCAACATATGCTGTTTCACTCATGCATTTGTAGGACTGAGACAAGTCTCCCTGGTAAGTTTGCAGTTTCTGCATGAAGTCATCTCTGAGCTCTGGCTCAGGTAACTTCACCAGACAAAAATTCACCAAACTCACTTTCAGGTCATTTTGGAGAAAATTAAAATTTTTGTCCAAATTTGGTCAATGTTGAGTTCAGGGGTGGGGGTCACTCAACCATGACAAAAAATGAAAGTTGCTTGAAATGGCCCAAAAATTCATTCTGGTAAAGTTTTGTGCATGGTTGAGTGACCCCTGCCCCACTGGGAAACTCAACCAAAAGTGACCACATACATACAGACTGATGTGACTACAATGAGTGTGTGGTGAAACTGGCCAGAGGGCTGAACTGTGCACTTGAAAACTGTATGTTGTGGTTATTTTGATGGCTGTGGTAATCATTATAGTCACATCTAAATTGACACAAATGCCACATAGATGGCCTCACAAAATGTACTCATAAAAGACAGGTTCTTCGCATTCATCAAAATGTACCCAATTTCTGCAGGTCATTATCATCCATGCATGGTAATATTGCTTGTGCTGAGTAGTTGCATGGTTGTGGTGGGTAGTCTCTGCTCTGTATAGTGGTTGAGGTTGTGGTCATTGCTTCCGTGGCGTGGCGGTTGTGGATGTGAAGCCTGTCGTGATTGGAAGTGTGCAGAAGTGTGCAGAATCCTCACTAGTGTTGAATGCCAGGCGAAAACGAGTGTGCGTGTGGACAGTTCATTGTTTTGGAGAAGCCTCCAGCGAGGTACGCAGATGAAAAATGGGGAGGAAGCAAAGAACATGGACTGAACAAAGTATTCTCTCCCTGTTGGCCTCATGATGCCAGAATATGACCGGAGGAGACAATCACGACAGAGATCCAAATCTATCGCCTGCCATGAGCTGCGCTTCGCGGTCGCCTTGATCCGGCACATTATGCACATTATGCAGGACACGCCCAGGGGAGAGGAACAGGGTCCTCGTTGGCGCATTTCTCCCCTTCTGTCCACCGCGAAGATTGATGTGCATTCGAGTGGCCCACTGCAACATCTGGCGAGGTTTGTCACGATCCTCATGGGAGTCGTGTCGGAAGAAATTTTCAGGAAGAGATCTCATCATCCCAGTCCCAAAGTCAGTGGCAGTGTGTGTCTCGGAACAGGCTCACCTGTGCACGATTTTTTTTGCACGGTGTGCACATGTGTGTGAATTTTTTGTGCCCTTTTCGTGACCCTTCCACATAATTTTATACTTCTTCAAACTCACCTTGAAGTGGAACAGCTTCAGCTTTGAAGCAGCCGGACCCACTGGGCGTCGAAGACATCTGCAAAGAGAAGGTACACATTCGATTTTCACGTGAGGAGTTACAATTCGTGCAGACGGCATTTCAACCAACATGAACAACGTTACCCAACGGTGGGGTTGGGTTCACCTTTGCGTCGGTCTTGTCGGAATCTCGAAACGTTGGATCACCGAACAATGAACGTCATCACGTTCGTGTGCTCAATGGATCGCACTCAAAGACCAATTCACGGTGTCTGTTTTCTCTTCACCTGTCAATGTCAACTGTGGGGTTGTTTTCGTGAAGCAACACAACAGGTCAGATCACAGTCGAGCAACCGAACACGATCGGCACCAAACATTTTCTCCGCAAGAAAACGAAATTTTTGGGCGTTTCGTCATCGTCTGATCGCAAACGATAATCACTCGCATGATTTTCAAGCAGAAGACGATGTGCACGCCCAAGTGGTGCTTTTGGCACCCAAAAGAACTTGACTCGACAGAACGCAGCAATTTTCAACAAAAGCTGCACGCATTTCCTCACTGAAGTGGACATTCTCCGGTGACAGATGGTTGTCGGCTTCAGTCTCATCTTCAACGTTTCGCAAAATATTCAAACATGGTCTGAGTTTTGTCTTTTTTCTTTCTGACGGACCGGACCAAAATTAATTTCAAAAGCGTGACACTTCTTGAAATCTACGTATTTCTCTGCCAGGCGCCAACCAAAAATGTGCCTCAAAAATTAATAAAACTGAAGTGAACCCACAATTTGGAACCTGACAAAGCGAGCTTTTCAAAACGTCAGGAGGAAGATTTGAAGGGGTGCGTTCGTGCAGAGTTGTGTGTCGGTGTTTTGTCGGTGCTTTTGAAGTGGGTGAGGAGGCAGGTGACAAGCCAGAGGTGTGCAGTCACTGACACCACCCCCAGCACAATACCGGCCAAGCGGATCCTGAGATGAGCACACCTTTGCGCAGGGACACACAACACAAGAGTTTGAAAACTGGTGTGACATGAACATTTTCTTGAACACGAGTACATGTTTCCCTGTTGAGTATTTTTTTGCAGACCTCACACGCAAAAGCCCTTTCCACATTCTCCTGTGGTTCGAGTTTTTGAAAGTTTCTGGATCAGCCTCAAGAAGTCAGTCGGGGTTGGTTTACACGCACTTGGTCATGGAGCACAACTCACCAGAGGAATGATAATAACCCAGGCCAGCACATCATTATGTCCCATTTTCTTGATGAGAAGCCGTTTGTGGCGACCAATTGAGGGAAATGAGGGTTTTGCACGTCTCAAGTGCAGAGTCTTATTTTCCCGCATGCATACGCTTTGTTGAGCGAGTCAGAACCCCATTTGGTGAGGCCTGGTGCTCCACGCCCAACTCAAGACAAAAGCAAAGGAAAATGTTGATTTCTTGAGCAAGGGAAACAAAACAATCGCACGCAAAGAATTTGTAATTCAGGTGCATCGTGCCGTTGTGCTTGTATCCACGTAACCAACAAACGGCACTTGCTGAACAGATGAACTGATCATCGTTGAACGAGAAGGAAAAACTTGTTTCACTCTTACGAATCCACTTCACAAAGAGCGTTTCTGTCCAGAAAGTTTCGATTCGTGTGGTGCCGTCGTAGGGTTCACACACGCTGGAAAAATGGTTCCTGTGAAATTGCACAACTTTGGAGACCTTTGGTCGAGATAGAGCTGTGGATTGAACAGGAACTGTTTTCCCAGTGTGAACTTTCCTCTGGTATAAAGAGGTCACACATACAAGAAGCATTGTGACCGCAGCGTTGCACTTCACGTCAACTTTGGACGACAATGAAGGAGGGCTCAAATCTTGAGGGTGGTTGAAACCAACTGGTTTGCTGGGAGAATTCTATGCTCGCTGGTCACAATAGACCTCTCTTCTGGTGCTGCGGTTGGTGCTGCGTGACGAGTCCTCAGACTGCGGTCAATGCAAATATTACTGCCCTGGAGCCCAACGAAAAGTACGTAGCAGAGCCAACCTTTCAAGCCTCCAGCTCGGAGCCACAGGCCAGTCCGACAAGTTTTGTTGAATGATGTGAATTTTAGAACTGATGTCGCAGCTTGCTCTCTGAGTCAACTTCCGCCAGCAAAATTCACGGTGTAGCATCATGCTTGAAAAAGACAACAACGTTCTGCCACGAGTACTCTCTGATGTCACACACACCTGACAGATACTTATTAAAATGCACACAGTCGTTGGGCCAGAATTTATGACCGATTTCCTCCAACCTGGCGCTTTTTTTCCCCCTGCAACATCTGCACGTGAAGTTTTGTTGGGTGTTTCTCGCGAAAGATTAGATGGGCCAAGAGTCCTGGGACTGCAACGATGCACCGAGATAACCCGACCCGAACTCGTGCCAACACCAGCTGCGCACACCAGAGCCCAACGTGGGCAAAAATAACGCGATTTCACTCGGCTCCAAGATAATAGAAGTGTAACTGGATGGTTTATCACAAAGCCTTTGACAAAAACTTCATCAAAAAGAACACAAACAGTAGAATGCGAGGCTTTGGCTCAAACTGGAGCACAAAACAATTCATCAGAGTTTATCATCGCCGACGGCGGCTGCAAGTGATCTTCTAGCAATCACAGAATGCCGTGAATTCTCGGATTCTCTTTGTTCTTGTTACAAATTATCACCAGTGACGCAGAAGCTGATCACCACACCAACTGGTCAGACGAACCCCACAAATCAGTGCGAACGACAGGACTCGTCCATGTCATGGACTCATTTCTGGACACGATAAACCCTCACCCGGTGAAGCTGAATAACGCCAAGGACACAAACATCAAATTCCTTTGATTGGATAACACAAACCAGGTTTTCTGTTGAGCAGGCCAGCACAGCAGCTGTTAGTCATTGACAAGCACTCAATATACTGGTTTTTATCGCGTTTCTTGCACACCAGTAGCTTGTTCCACAAACAGCCAAGTTGAGGGGAATAGAAAGTCCTGAATGAAACACGCACAGATATCAAAGTATCATTGTGGACAAAAGGAAAAAAGGGAACCCACCTGAACGGCTCTGATTTCTCCGAAAAGTGCACAACACCTGTGCCTCAAAAGACACCAAAATATATTAAACAGACGAAACAAAATATCCCTCAATCAAGGAACTTGAAAAAGCTCGCAGAAGCTCTTGGGAAAAATCCAATGTTGGAAGCAGCACACTTCCTGTCCTGCTGACATGTGCAGTTCAGAGTCGACGTCTAAACACAGAGAAAGGAATCAGTTCAAGCAGCTACAACCGCACTTTGCCCAGAAATATACCTGTGTTCAGACGGAAACGAACTGTTTTTGACTCCTAAAGCCAGATGTACGCACAGACAGCTCGAGTTGAAACACTGGACCATCATCCAATGACCGTTTCCGAGCGAACAGACTAAGAGGGGCGCGCGCTTTGCACAGCGAAGCTGCACAGAGCTCTCTCTCAGGATGCCATACATTCGCTCGCTCAATGTCTTCCACTTCGGATCTGGGTGATCCACTGACTGGCTTCTCGGCACCACCCGCTGCTTCAGAACAACAAGAACACTGATCAGTGCAGACACACGCCGGATCGCTGACCATTTTCCTGTCAGAACCATCGCACACCCAACAGTTAGCCTGATGAAACTTTGCATGTTTGGCCAAACTTTCAAATTTGCCTGGCTGCCTCAAAACAAGGGTTGGGGCGCCAGATTGGTGCAGTCTTCTCTTGGCTCAGCAATGCACGAATTTTCTTTTTTCGAAAATGAGATTGGATTGACATGTTGTGCGCTTCTCGCCGGCGTAACAAGGCACGTTGTGCATGCATCCTCCTGAAGTGTGGTCTCTGTCACAATGCACAAACACATGACGAGACCCAACGTTGCATTTTTCAGCTGTACTTTCAACAGAACAAACATGACGCAAAAAATCGGCTGATTTGATGACAAAGATGTCACAAAATTGAAAAACAAACAGCTCAAAACGGAAACAAAATACAATGGTAAATACCCTTCTGCATCTCGCCCACCTCTGGCCACACCTTGATGCTGTTGCAGAATCTTGCGTGCTCTCTTCATCAAATTGTTGGTCACAAGACTGACCGGATTTCATTGGACGAGATCTGTCTTGTTCGTGCCTGTTTTGGCGAACAACTTGGCCCCAAAAAGCCAGAAAGTCTCTCCGGTGGAGATTGAATGATTCAAAAGTCCTCGTAGCTTTCACGAAGCCACAAATGAATTACATGTTTTTTTAATGTACCTTTGCTTTGATCATCTGTGTGTATTCCGCTGAACAAAAGCGTGATCCATCAAAACTTCAAGAAACACATGAAAGAACTGTTAAGTGCAACTGAGCACAATGCGCACTCTTTCTGTGTCATTTCCCCTGATAGCCTGACAATTCAATTTCAAATCACAAACGGTATTGCAAATGAGTGCAGATTGCAGTCGATGCGGAAATATCAGGTAAAACACAACAATTCCAAAGTAACAAGTGCACACTGCACGCAATTTTTGAGTGTTCCATTCAAACAACAGACTTTGATATTGCTACTGTTATTTCTCCATTCTTTGCAATGGCAAACTTTGCAGTTGTGCATGAGGAGGTCCTTTGATGTCAGAAATCGATCTGATATTGTAGAGGCCATCAATCTGTCAAACAATATCCTCTCCAAAAGTCCGTTGCGCTCGTAGTCGCACATGGGAAACACTCACCAAAATGGATTTCACAAAAAAATCACACACACTCACACACAAAACAAAAAACGATTCTGGAGAACAATCAACAGCGATAAGGAGCATAATAATTCTACTGTCCATTGCGGGAGGTTATCTCTTTGATCTGCCGCATGGAGTGCGTCAAGTGTTATCGGTGGAGGTTCAATCAGTTTGTTTGCGAGTCCGAACGGATGAGACGGGTCAATTGTTCTTCGCGTGTGGTAAATTGAATTGGCTCCAGTGAAATTCTTCCGAGAACCGTCCAAAAAGAACAGCAGATCAAAGGAAGTACTCTGCGAAGAAAACGCCAATGAAACAAGAAGTTCCGAGGCGGGAACCCTGATGGTCGCGGAAGCGCAGGGGGTGGG
>JAAUXT010025112.1_pt1 | contig 37164 bp, 43 predicted proteins | sample 7278171 | NCBI WGS metagenome assembly JAAUXT01 (sample SAMN14350112, study PRJNA611818) | marine sediment metagenome | isolation source: surface marine sediment (1.8m) | place: French Polynesia: Moorea | collected 2018-08 | reverse complement strand
GTGACCCAAATCAGAGCAAGCTAAATCAGAGCAAGCCAAATCAGAGCAAGCCAAATCAGAGCAACTGAAATTTCCTCAAATCACCGCGAGCTCCATGGAGCTATTTTTTCTATTTGGCACTCGAAGGCGACTCTGCCATCTCTTACCTCTTAACTTTCGCCATGCTCTCTTCCATTGCAGTTTTCAAAACACAAGCGCACATTTGATGACAATAGTCACCATGATCAGTTCAGAGAGGTGCTTCAGGTTTTATCCGCACCCAGGTGAGCGTGAGTCGAACATTGCACCCTGGTTCTAACCCAGTCAGTCTCTACACAATCAATACAACGCAGAATTAGCTGTGCCTCGTTGCCAGAAACCATGGTTACCACTTGTGGCCGCAGTGTCACAAGGCGCGTCTGTATCTACAGTTGAGAGGAGGAAGCTGAGGACACTGACACGCCTGCAGACGCTGCGACAACCGGTTATTTTGTGCAGACTGGCACACGAGGACAGAATAGCACGTGCTTCTTCTTCGACCAAAATCAGGGTTAGAATCAGGCATGTCTCGAATCAGTCACAAGCCTGAGGCTGCGTTCACACTGGATGCGTCGTTCTTTGCACCTGTCAACACACCGATCGACGGACGCAATGCACCGCACGACGCAACCGGTGTGAACTCGCCCTGCCTGGGCAGCACGGTACCTACCATGTCCTTCAGTTCCCTGCAAAAATATAAATCAAGATGACGTCATTCTGAGCACGTCGTTGCCATAGTTACCTCGTCCTGCATCTGCCTGGCGATGCGCGTGCGCTGATCCTCGAGCAGCATCTCCGACATGAGCTTCTCCGCCGCCAGCGCGTCGCGCTCCGCCCTGAAACGTGCGCACTCGTGGGCGGGTCCAGGGGCGATGCCCTTGGGCGGATCCTGGGAACCCTGACCCCAGGAAAAATTTACCTACCCCCCCCCCCACAAAACCTGCACATTCCTTTGCCCTTTCGACTGAATATGTTTTGCTGTTTGACTTTCAATTTTGGGTCTCCTGCTCCTGCACTGACAGGTCAGTTTTACAGCAGTTGTCACAGCCTTTCCCCAGCCCTGCTTTCAAACTCATTGAATCCTTTACAGCCAATCAGTGGTCTCAACTCCTTCAGCCCTCCCCTACTCCTCCAAGAGTTATCTCTCCCTCCTCCCTCTCGTAAGTGCTCACACCCCACCCCGATACACGCATACCCTCCTCCCTCAATTCTCACACTTTTGTGTGTTCAGCACTCACTTTTTGCACTCGCACCTCCTTCAGCCCTCCCTCACTGCTCCATGAGTACTCTCCCCCTCAGTACTCCGTCAGCACTCACTATTCCATGAGTACTCTGTCCCCCTCAGTACTCACTGCTCCTTGTTGAGCTCGAGCCTCTGCATGGCCTCCGTCTGGACGCGCTGCTCCTCCTCGGACATGATGACCCGCGCCGTCGGCACGTCGATGCGCGCCGTCTTCCGGTCCTGCCGGTTCCAGTCCTTCTTGCTCCCGACTGCAGTCCAATGAATGAACGAATCAATCAATCAATTGATCAATCAATGGAACACGCGTGTCATCGACAAACTTTTCTGAAATGCGTTTGTTAGACTTTTCAATTTGAGCTGAGCATTTTATGAATTTCCCTTCTCAAAATTTCACAGAAGTCCAAACAAATATAAACAGGAAACTTGACTGTAAACATCTTTGTGGACGACAGAATAGATGCACAAAGGACCATGACTGCACGGAGCCGATAATGATTTGGGGACAATGTCGCCGCACAGCGACCAAAATCTGACGAAACGGAGGGAGGGTGAGTACCAGAAACGAACAAACAAGAACACAGACATAGGAACACCCGCAATCTCCACAAACATTATACTGGCCAATTTCTCCCAAACTTTTTCCCCTTCAACCCAATCATTCAACTTATTACTCTTTTCCAGGAGTGAAGTGGAGTGGGGATCACATGCTTCTCCACTCTCCACGGAACGCGATTTTTTTGCGGGTCATAACACCCGCCAAAACTAACACCCAAGTCCACCACACACGCACCTACTCAAAGCCCAGCTGGAAGACTTTCGGCTTGCAAAGAATCGAAACCAAGCAAATTAAAATTCATGCAGTGCGATGTGCAAAATCAATGCGTTAAAATCAATCCGCGACAATGCAGGTGCTACAGATTTACGTTTCAGGAGCCCCTCCCGCGGATCTAGTGAAGGATCCAACCTCCAACCCCAAGAAATTTATGCACTGACGTGTCCAGTCTTTTCAAAAGTGGAGTCAGGCCCTTCATCCAGCAAGGGTCAAACCCCAGTCAGGACGAGATTGGACCCAATCCCCCAGTCCTGGATCCGCTGAAGGCCCCCGATTCCAGTTCTTCACCCACAACCTTTGGAAACAGACGCAGTGCGCAGTGGCCAAATGGGTGCGAAGTGTGTAGAAAACAAAACGCTGGAGGAAAACACTGGTGTGCCTGTTTTCTTCCAAACGTGGGTCTATTTGGTGCACAACGGGATTTTGTGTCGCCTGGCAACCATCTTGACGTCAGTTGCCGTGGTTACTCACATTCCTCTTGCTGCAGTCTGTGCGCAAGCGCGAGGTCCTCCTGTGCTGACCACAGCAACCTCGCTGAAACACCCATAGCAACCGTGACACCGCCACCTTGGGAACCATCACTACGACAACCATCACACAAGGAAACAGGCAGTGTGACAGCAGCCAGTCCGGTCCTCGTCCCTGGGAGCTGAAACGTACAATCCCTTCGCGGTGTGAACATTCTCTTGTCCACCAATTCGTTTCACTTTGTTTTGAAAATGGCGAGCTCCAAGATGAATTGTGTTCGCCAGTATTTCAGAATCAAACCAAAAGCGCAGAAATTTCTGGATTTTGTGGTCCACGAGATTGTTCAACTCGCAATGGGGAGAATGTTCCCTGTGAAAGGCAGAAAAGAGAAAAAGATCCATGAGGACACTATCACCACCACAGAACGATTCTTGCACCAGCCAAACAGCCAATTCCTCCCAAGAAATGAACGTGAAAAGAATAGAAAACAAGAAAACTTGTCAGTACAGACACGCGCCTGTCGCAAGAAAGAAGTTGTGAAATTGCACAGAAATAACCCTTTCACCTGCAAAGAACACAGCCTCTATGGTTAGTACTTCGCACAAGACTACAGCGTTCTGTGTGAGTACTCAGTGGGTACTGAGTGAGTACTACTCACACTCCTTCTCCTGCTCGTTGTGCGCAACGACGCCGTCCTCGTACACCAGCCATTGTTCGCGAACTGCCGGGCGGAAATCGACAAATATATTGAAGCGCACGAGTACATTCAACACACACAACACACACACACAAACGCACGAAGTTTCACACACACACACACACACACACACGATAAAACTGCGCAGCTGGTTTATTGCGATCGTCTTCTGCAAAACTGACGCACGCACGACATGTACCCGTCATTCTGCTTCCGCTTTACGTCAATCTTCACTTTGTTCGCCGTAAATGACGATCACACACGCGCCGAGCCCTCGGCGTCCAAACAGTGGCAAACACTCTGCATCCACGATTGTGAAAGATAGGAGTATCTGGGAACATAAATCACCACCAACGTTTCAGCATTGCGGTCGGATTTCCAACAGTGTGTCACCTGTGAATGTCACTGTGGAGGCCTGGGCTCCTTTGTTGACTCTTTTTCACAACACGAGCGGCGTGTTATGCGAATGAATCACACGCAGTTATGATGCATAACAAAGTTAACCGTGACTCTGCTGCCACTTTCATCATGAAAAGGCGAATAAAATGGACTGAAAAAGACCTTTGCACCATTTGTTGTCTCTTTTCAAGTTTCACAACCGTTTGAATTTGCCATCTGCGGACGCTTCGCTGCAGTTGTCGATGTTGCAGATACAGGCTGCAGCGCATGACGTAAGGGTTCACCGAGACATGTTTTGGAACTGCAGGTGCAAAATGTTTTTGTGATGATCTTTTGCGGGTTGGACTTGGGCTCCCCACCCCGAAGGCTCGGACCGTGGTCAGGGCGGGTCCCTCCAAACGCTGATGTCACACCAGGCAGACCAAGTGGCACTCATGCCAATGTGGAGGTTCCCGATCACAACGCCCAACATGACTGATCCAGCACAAAGTGGGTATGGATTGGTGACCACACAGTTGCTCTTTGGGGAGGGTGGGTCAGTCGGTGTTTTGCGGGGTTTCGGGCTCGACGGGCCCGCACCAAGCCCGTTTCAAACACAACGTTGGCTCCTGTGCTCCTTGGTCTCGGCGACACAGTAGTCAGCGATTGGTTGACTTGCACACAGATGCCACGCAATCTTGGTGCGTCCAGGGGTTTGAACATTCCAAAAGATCTTTCCTCGCAACCAATTTGCGAATGAGACAAACCGCCCAGCGACACAACACAGACCCTGTCGTGCGGTCAGCTGACCCTGTTTCAGCGAGTCTCATCAAAGAAGACATTGAGCAGACTCATACCCGAACGAACGCATTTTTTCTCCAACACAAGGCAATGGGTTCAGGCTTTGGCGCAGTCTGCCCAACATGTGACACACCACCTGTTTGGATCTTCCTTGTTCTCTGCGAGCAGCGAGCGATTCGTGGGCTTGGCACGCGCAGGTCGTCGCTGCGCGAGTTGATTGATTCAACTCATCACGCAACCAGCTACGGTTGGAAACAAGAACACGGCGTGTTGAAGACTCGCGACCGTCATGAGCGCGTTGCGTGCGCATCTTATCATCCAAATACAAGCCCCAACTCGGCAGCACAGAACCAAATTTTTGGACAGAAAACAATCCAACGGAAGGGGAGAGGCTGCCCAGTGGGGCTTTATCTCTCTCACACGGACCACAAAGATTTCTTTCCCGACACAGATCTGGACGGCACTGTGCAGATTGCAGCTGTCTCCGCGATTGCTGATATGAAAACATCACAGTCTAACGCAGTCAATTCCAAGATAACGTCTTTTGTGGAGAAATGCCCTGGCAAAGGCTTCGAAAATTTCTTCCTTTTGTGGAAAAAAGTTAACTTTCCTTGTTGCTCGAAAATCAGTGAGTTCAAAAAGGACCCTTTGGTGTTGAAGTTGTTGGGCGGCGTTGCAAAGTGTCCCAACCCGAGCGTCATGACCCTCCACGTGCAAACCCATTTACGGGCATGTGATGCACACCAACACGAGGTCTGTACATTCTGAACAAACATGCGTACTTGCTTACAAGTACTGCTGTACACGTATCACTTTGTCCCCCTGATTCACTGAAGCGTGACACGAATCTCATTTTTGGGATGAGAAAAACTCATGCATGCTTCATCCACGCACACACACCATTCAATTTCTGCGTGTTGTTTGGTTTCGTCAAAGAATCTGGAAGTGAAGTTCAGAGGAAGAGCCTGTCAAAAGTTGACTTCAAGTCAAAACTCTGTTGAAAGTGTTTGTGCGGTCGAAAAAGTTGACATCACAAGGACACATTGCAAGCAACCAAGTGGTCTCAAGTCAAGTGTCCGACAAAACAACGTCCCCACGACGACAACTGGCAAGACACAAAACCATCAGGATCCTGTTGGAGATTTGTTTTGACGTCAAAACTCGAGCCCGAGGACTGCGTTTTCTCACAGTGCGTCCAGCCCATCGTCAACACACGGCACGACTCGCTCCCGAAATACCCCGCGGTGCGAACGAGCGAGCGACAACATCCTTCAGAGCTCTGAACCATGGAACCACCAGTACATGCGCAAAATCACTCAAGCTCCACCTCACGCGCTTCTGACTGTGAACACCAACGATATACAGCTTGATAAAGACTCACAACGTTCTTCATTCTCACCCACGTGAGCCACCTGTACAAAATTCCTGCGGTCCTGCGGGGGCTCAGTTCCCGTTCTGGCTGACCGACCACCTGTCTGAGGTCACAGACAAGGGTGAACTTCAGGTGAGAAGCAAGTTTCTTTGTCCCATGTTTGCACAACTGTTCACCTTTGATGCTTTTCTTTGCGAAATTCGTCTTTTCGTTGTGTGGGACAAAAATATTGATATCCCCCTCTCCAAAGCGCACGAATTTCATATTTGATATCTTTTCATTGGAGAACTTTTCGAAGTCTGGATCCCCCTCACCCCGTTCGGTCAACCCAATCCTGAATCCCATCTGAACCCGCTCAACTGGCTCCTCCGTGTGTCGTCGTTTGACAGCTTTGATGGTGTGACTTTTGTCAACACAGGAACACAGACCAACTGAGGGTCCCTCACCACAACACGACCACAAAACCAGTAACTCCGGGAACCTGATCACCCAGGGTGGGTGCGGGAATTGGTCGAGTGGTTACCCTCTGCAGTACGACCCGAACTCGTCACAAAAACAGTGATCACGTTTCGTCCCTGACGGGAAGGTTTTTCAGGTCCCCTGCCCAGTGGAATCCGCCCATGGGCCGCAAAGATATCCAAATACAAGCAGCTTGTGTTGCCCACAACCCTCTTATCTTTGTTTGCCTCCACCACTTTTCCTGACCCGTAGAAAATGTTGGGGGGGGGAGGGGCAGGGGTCCTGCTGGACAATTTTTCAATATCCCCACAAACATTTTCCAAAATGTGGCCTCAGCCGTTCCATGTCTGTGTTTTTGAAACATTCAGTAGGGTGAGAATCTACTTCCATTCATCTGCCAAAAATAAATACTTTTTCAAACGACACGTCATTTGTTCCCAGCTACCCACTCCTTGGATTCTCACCACCCACCCACTCCCCCAGACATTTCTTTCAGAAATTCTTCAAATTTCACAGACGTTTTCAGAAGCTTTCCGTTCTTCTCTCACACAACCAAAGAACAAATCGTTCAATTCTCCAGACCATTTCTTCTTATTCCAATTGGAAGCCGCGGGGACTGACTCTTCCTCAGACACACAGGGCATGCAAGCTCGCTGCACACTGATTTTCTCTCTCTCTCTCTCCACACACACACACACACACACACACACACACACGTGCGCGCGCGTTGATGCACGCTCAAGAATGAAAACGAGTTTGAACAAACAGCAACAAAGGCTTCTCAAGTCACACGAGTTGAGTTTTGGTTTCAATTTGAGAGGCAAAACATTGAATGGATTTTCAGCACGAACGTGAATGACTAATGTTGGATGAATGTTTCGGAGCAAGAAAGTTTTCTCACCATTCTTCACTTTTCCAGGCACTGGCACAGTCGACGTTGCATCTGCTTCCGCCATCTTGATTTTATCCAGCTAATAAACGTCGAATGGGTGGAAATTAACCATAATACACAACAGAAATATCAAAAAAATCCTTGCAACAAACTTTTCACGGTTTCTGCTAAAGTAGGTCAAACATGGCGACGGCTCATTTCCGGTTTCGGAGAATTGAAGATGTCGCCACCGCTACTTTACTTTCCCACCGCGTTTGTAGTTTGGCGCAAAGCTCAAAACTTTTCCCACAAACCACTAAATTTTTCAAAGTCGGAGCTCAGTGGCCGGAACCTTCGGTGGGGAAAAGCATTCAACCAAGTCCTGGATCCAAGGGTTGGGAGCTCACAGGGACGAATCCAGGGGGCCTGGAGTTTGGTCCTGGTTAAAGCGTTCAGGCCGTGCACATGGTGGAGGCTTTCTTTTTTGCGAAAATTTTGACAGCAGGAAGTGACGAGTTGTGATGCACAAAAAGGCGATATTTGTTTGACACAGATTCGTTGAGTTGATTTCTTATCGGCTGCGCGTTAATATTGGGAGTCATCAGAAAAGTCCCCGCAACGCGCGACCTGGCTGAGATAAGAGACAAGAGATAAGGTCACCTGTCCCTCATTCATTCACGAAAAGGAGCCCAGAAACCCACAATCTTTCAGGTGGTTGTTGTGGAAAATTTGTGCAGTAACTCAATTGGTGTTTTTTTGCGTTTGGTTGAGAAGTCTTGGTCAATGTGTGGGAAGATGTGAGGGTCATAATGCGCACGTTCAGTCTTGGAGAACTGTGTGTTTGTGCGGCGGTGCTGTGTGTTTTGGCAGTTCACTCCAGGCACCTCTCCGCGTCAGGTTATGAAGGTGGGTGCCTTTCCTTGAAACCTCCAGAATGGTGTACATGCTGTTCAGCGTGAGGAAAAAGGTGACACAGGCGTACTGGTCGAGAGACGAGTGGAGACATGCAGTGACAGAGAGACTGGCAGAGAAACAGGAAAGAGATGTGGGGAAACAAAAATATTGAGAAGGAGAGGGGTTTGCAGCGGCAGACGGTCGGAGACACCAGGGACCGAAAGCACAGCAGGGTCGGGGTGGGACCAAGGCTCCCGGAGCAACCGCAAGTTCTGTCCCATTGTCAGCCTGTTCTGTGCCTGATTCTGGGCCTGGTCCTGAGCCCACCCCTTGACCTGCCCTGACGGACTCTACCTTTGTGCTTCACTTTCAGCTGCGAGTTGCGACCGGAACTACATCGGGGAGCTGGGCTCGGGGGTCATCACGAGCCCCAACTACCCGTTCAACTACTCAGGGCTCGAGCAGTGAGTTCATCCGCACCCAGGACTGATGAGTCCCGGAAATTGCACTTGGAGTCTGTCTGTTAGTGGGGGGGGGGGGGCGCAACCTAAGATGTTCAGGGGCGCATCGTTCAGGGCTCTGTTGAACTCGCCTTTAGGATCGACATACAGATTTTGAACACCAGGGTAGGACCCCAGTTCCGGAGATGGCCTTCTCAATCAGCGAAATCGCGTGGTGTGCACTGTGGAGTTTTGTTTTCTGTTTCATTTTGTTTCATTTTCCTGTCATTGCAGATGTTCCTACAAGATCTACATGCCCACCAACAGGTCGGTACCGCATGGGAACTCAGAATTTGCTGACGTAAGATGGGTGGACCCACCCTCCATGAGAACCGGTTTCAGCGAGAAAATAAACATGCAAAATGGAACCAAATATTCAGGAGATCAAAGGACCCAAATTGTGTACGAGATCCACAACGTCCGCTTTCTTCCTCAGGAATGAGAAGCAGTACGAAGTGTGCCTGAAGTTCCAGCGGTTCAGGCTCGCCTGGTCCCTGCGGTGTCTCACCGGGGACTACCTCATCTTCCCGGGGGAACGAGAGCACCCGGGGCACAGGCTCTACTGCAACACCGGAGCCAGCAGCGAGAAGCCCGCCCGCAACAACCACGTCATGAACAGGGACTTCTGCTGTGAGTGCAATAGCAGAGGCCGATCCAAGCGGCCCCAGCGACTCTTTGACCCTTTGACCCGAACAGAAGGAATTGCGCCAAAACACAGGGAACCTCTGGATCCGCCCCTGACGAAAACTTGGTTCACTCGAAGGCTCACCTGGTATCTCAGTGACAAAACTTTCTCAGAAAACAACACCACTGTTTGAAGTCAGGTTCCGGAAGTCGGGGACCAGGTCGTCAAGGTGACAACACAGGAGGCCTCGTGTTCACACGCGTCTTGTTCTCACTGGTTCAGGGCGTGTGGAAGGAGAGGTGTTCGAAATCAACTTCATGTCAGACAGAGAAGACACGGACATCGGCTTTCACGCTACGTTCGAGATACGGGAGGTCTACACAACAGGAAACTGGACGTGGCATGAAGATGACCTCTCTCTTGTCGTTCCAGGTGACAACTTTTCTCTCCCCAAGTTTTGTTTGCAAGTTAGAAATAACCACACTGAGATTTTGGCGGGGCAGGGGAATCACAAGGCTCAGAGCCTCAATGTACCCACATTTGAAAACTTCCCCCGTTCGTCCCTTCTTGCCGGACACTGCAAAATTCGCTGAGCAATGGTTCTGTTTCCCTAACAGTGAATCCCTTCCGCCTGCCTGCCGCGCCCTGCCCGGACACCCACCTGATGTGCAGGAGCCGCCTGTGTGTTCCGCCAGAGCTGGTCTGCGACGGGGTGAACCACTGCGAAGACGGCAGCGATGAAGACTACGCGACCGCACGCTGTCCAGGTGAGCTTGGTTGCTCCATGATCTTCACCGAGGAAGAATGTTCGGAGGCTTCAGATCGATGCGTTCGAGATTCTGGAGAAGGAACTGCACAAACCTTTTGCGTGATTCTGTTTCTCGGAGTTGGGGTGGCCGGCCCGGGCTCGTGGGCTCCACCCTGGCACCCCAAGAATCAGCTCCAGAGCCAACACCAACATGTATCAGAACAGGACAGTTGCCTCAACCCTGCCCAACCAAATCCCCACCCCAACCCTGACCTCGAGCATCGTGCACGCACAGCCCACTGCGCTCCGCACCCACGTCTACACTCGGATCCATCCCCACCACCTCCACAATCCAGTTCTTTTTACAGGTTCGCAGACAATAGAGGCGTGCGACTTCGGCGGAATGAGCAACAGGCTGTGTCTCTTGACCGGAAACAACTGGGTCCTGGGCAGCACGAGTCCCTACGGGGCCCGGAAGGACCACACCCTCCTCCCGGCCACAGGTCAGTGTCTCAACCACTGTATTGACCTCCACAGCTCTTTCCTATTCAGGGAGCGAGACGATAGAAGCGTGCGACTTCCAGGACCAAGAGGCGCATGCGCACCTGTGTGGGTTCACGGACAGCTATTGGGAACGAGGCTTCTCGGGCTGGGTCCTCGGGGTCACCAATCATCAGGGTCAGAAGCGCAATCAGATTCACCCATCACTGACTGGTGAGTCTGTGGGGCGGGTCCAGGGGCGGGCAGGGGGGCAAGCCGGGTCTGACCAGAGGGCTGACAAACTCCCACTTCAAAAATTTGACAGATAGAAGGTGACGTTGCTCAATCGTGTTCAAATCAGTGGCAAGCAACTTCCATTGCAGGTTCCTACTCGACGGACCGCGGCTGGTTCGTCTACACGACGTTCGGGCCGAGCCAGGCGCGCCTCACAGCCCGGGTGCGGGACTTGCCCCGGGCGGCGCGGGCCTACGCCTCCGACCGCTGCCTCGGCTTCTGGTTCTTCATGGCGCGGCAGTGCGGGTCGCTGAGCGTCTACGTGACGACGGTGGAGACGGAGAGCGACAGCACCAGGGGTCAGTGGGGCGAGGCTGAGGGAAGTAGATCCGTGAGCCACCTGATGTCAGTCATGGGTTTCTGGGACGCTGACAGGTTTTGTTTGGTTTGTGTGTGAGCAGGTCTGTGGAGACCAGTGTGGAGCCGAGAGAACCAGCAGGGCCGTGGACACCCAGTTTGGATGCAGGGCCAGATCACCATCCCTGCGTACACACAGCTCTCGAAGGTACGAGGGGGAGGCAGCTGACACCATGCAGATTGTGCGCAGTGCTCCAAGCTCTGGGAAAGAGCAGTGCGGATCCAGTGGCGACCACGCAGTGGTGTGCGATGAAACATTTGACCTGATTTCTCTTCTGCCACCAGGTGACGTTCGAGGCGACACGGGGTGAGGACCGAGGGAGCAACATCGGACTGGACGACATCTCCATCACACACGGACCCTGCATCGGAGGTGCGCTTGCTTTCCAGTGGGGGGGCGCATCTGGGTTCAGGGCAACCAGGGGAACGATTTCAACTTCATAACTTCACAAATTGGTGACAAAGGGGTGGGGATGGATGTGTCTGGGTCCGCTGCGGGAAATGTGATCTCAATCCTGTTTCAGATGACATCTCGTGCATGTTCGAACTGCCCGGGTTCTGCGGCTGGACGAACGACGCGGAAACCGACCTGAAGTGGAAACGAGGTTCCGGGGCCGGAAGTGGGTTCGCCGACCGGAAGGGAGGTACGTGAGGCACGTCGTCTTCATCTCGGGGAGGAGAATAATATTGCCAACAAAAACAAGCGAAAAGAAAGTTTACTACACATCTGACTTTGCCTTGAAGGACTGAGCCAATTGGGTTCTCAGCACAAGAGAAGCCGAAACTCCAAAATCTGGTTTGAAATTGCACAAGTTTGAAACCCTTGGATTGACTGGATAAGAGTTTGCTTCGGACAGTGCAATCAACACTGAATCTGCCACAGCACATTTCTTGTCTCTTCAGACCTTAATGCCGGCTACATCACAGTCGACCCGACCAGCAGGACTCAAGACAACCACGCGCGCCTCGTGAGTCCCCCGGTCTCGAACCACCTCCCCTCGAGGACGCACTGCCTCACCTTCTGGTACGTTCACTCCCCTGGGGTCTCGGTCATGCCTCAAACAGGGGAAGATTAGAGATGTGGTCCAGAGGCCTTCCTTTGTTGGGCAGGCACGCAAAGTGTGGCGTGTTCTTCGAATTTCGTGGCCTGAACGGACGCTTGTTACGCGCAGGTTCCGACTGTACGGCCCCGCCCTGCCCTGGCTCTACGTACGGGTTCTCGGGTACGACAACACGGAGCTGAAGGTGTTCGAGCGGTACGCGTACCCAGGACTCGGGGACGCGTGGATATCCGCTGCCGTACCCGTCGTCATCGAGGGACCGTTTAGGGTACGGTCTGTCTGTCTGTCTGTCTGTCTGTCTGTCTGTCTGTCTGTCTGGCCCCATCCAGGTCGTGGAATCAGACAACACATTTCAAACAAAAGGAGACATGTCCGGGCTCTCGAAAATCTTGTGGAAGCAAACAATGATTTTGTTGGGACAGCAAAGAGCGGGTCCCTGGTACCCGCGGATGAATACGCGCTGTTGATTGGTTGCGCCCGCACAGGTCGTGTTCGAGGTGTTCCGGAACCAGCACGCAGCGACGGACGCGCGCTCGGTGGCTGCGGTCGATGACGTCATTCTGACACCGGGCGCCTGCGCACCCGACCTGAGTGAGAAAGTTTCCTGCCTGTGCTTGGTGATTGGCAAAAGTGTGTGAATTAAGCAGCTTTGCGCTGGGTGAGGGGTTTTCTGTGTCACAATGGACGCCATGTTTTCTGCAGGCCCCTGGACGACGGTGGCGCCGGCGCCGGGAGCGCGGCTCAGGTTGTGTTCTGCTTCGCAGTTCGAGTGTCGGGACGGCGGGTGCGTGGCGGGCCCGCTGCGCTGCGACGGGCGCTTCGACTGCTCGGACTTGAGCGATGAGAACAACTGTCAGAGTGAGTGAATAGATCTTGTGTGTGTGTGTGTGTGTGTGTGTGTGTGTGTGTGTGTGTGTGCGTGTGTGTGCATGAGTTCGTGTCCGTGTGTGTGAGAACGTGTGTGTGAGCAAAGAGTGTGTGTGTGTGTTCTTGGTGAGTGTGTGAGTGTCCGAACATGTGCCGCGTCCGTTTGCAAAACAAACATGATCGTGCCCGACTGCTGACGTTCACTGGCAGTGTGGTCGCACAGGTTCAAGGGCATCACTCAGCCGGACGAAATATTCCCCGGAAGTCAACACCGAGGTCAATAACCGGAAGTGAGGTCAACGGTTTTGATTTCATACTCGCGCGGACGAGCAGGCGGCGTAAACATGGGCGCCCTCCTCGGCTCCTGCGTGGGCGTGACCTTGGTCGTGCTCGTCACGATGGCGTTCATCATCCTGTATTCCCGACGGCGTCGCCACTTGACTGCGCGGAGCGCCGCCCGACGGCGACTCGTGGTGGTGAGTAGCGAATGCGGATCTTTCGTGGCCGGAACGCAGACACATTTCCTCACACGGGTGGGTCCAGGAAGGGGGCATCGTTGCGGGGCAGGCATTTCAAGGTCCAAGTGAAGCCTGCAAGAGTCTAACTTCTGTCCTTATGTGTTCAACAGATCCAGAAATTGAACTTCTCCCTTTCAGAGTGCTGCGTCTCCGTGGCGAGGGGCGGTCACCCACCTCGGCCCGCCCCACCCCGACATGGGCGAACCCCCGCCGCCCTACACCGAAACCGAGGCTCAAGGTCAGCGGGGTGAGCGAGGTCAGGTGACCATCTCGTTGTCGTACGATCCGCCTCCAGACTACGACATCAACATCTTTGCCCGGCCGACATCGGCCAGAATCCCCAGGTGGGTGGAACAAAGGTCACTCCTGATCGCTGGCATTTTGAACTCTGTCATGCAGAATGTCTCTTTTCTTCGGCATTGTTGAGAATGTTGTGCGTTCTGCAGGCCTCCTTCCTACGAGAAGCACGATCCTGCCAGCGGGACCCACGTGACAGGAAGTCAGACCACTGCGGATTCGGACATCGGAGGGAGCAGTGCTCTTTCTCCTTCCGGTTTCGGTGAGGGCACCACAACAGTAAACGACTCTCAGGGAGATGAGAACACCACAGAAGACTCGAGGTCCTCCAATGTCGCGGTGGAGCAGACTCAACCATTTGCGGAACAACCTAGCTTCACCGCGAGTCATCCAGGTCACCATGGCGACCGTGCCACTTCCGGTTCTTGCAGCAACGAAAACGTATCTGCACGTAATTCAACTGCCACTGCAGCTGAGATTGAAGCGAACTCAACCTGCATGAAGGATGCAAGACAGAGGCCCCTGGGCCCTGCAGAAACTGCCAGTGATGTGGACTCTCGACCCGTGAGCTCACGATCCCGTGGAAGGGATTCCGCCGTACAAGAACCCACTGCAGATGACGACAGCCTTTCAGGAGACTCGGAGAATTTGTTGAGCAGAGGAGTGAACGCTTCGGGAGAGGAAGGGGCGAGCAGTGAGGGAGACCCCAACGCGAGCCTGTTGGACAGCGACCCGTCTGACAGTGAGGTGGACGTGTGAGCCTCAGGCTGACACAGGGTTCTCCAGGGCTCGGTGTCCCTGACCCCAGGTATACATTCAAAAGAGGTCGAGTTTGGTACGATTCGTCTGGGGCAAAAGTGGATCAGAAGGGAGAAATGGGGGACGAAAGACCAGGCTCCGACCCCAAAAGAATTTTCATGTGCTCTCTGCTTTCGCGCCAAAGTCACTGAATGCTTTTCCTTCTTGATGTGGACTTGAGTTGAGCTTCCTCCGCCAATTCTGGATCTGGCAGAACTGACCAAGGGTTCAGATACAGGACGATGCGACGTGAGGGTGAATTCATGCTCGTGTCTTTCCGGTGCATCTGAACCCAGCATCAGGTTCGTGTTACGGTGTATTTGGTCTGCCGAGTGTCACTCTCCTACGGCGCACGAACTCCTGAGGTACGCAGAAAACAAACGTCTTGAATCTGATCAGTTCGACGTCGTCAATTTTTTGTTTGCGATTTACGACTTTTGTCACGAGGTTCATAAAGTTTCGACATGGCTCCCACGAGTACACCTCGTGTGGCAAGAAGTGCATTTGTGAGTGGAAGATTCTCATTCATATCCCCAGGGCGGATCGGGGTCCGAGGACACCCCATGTTCAGGGGTCTAAGGGTCGAAGAACTTGAAAGTCCAAAGGCTCCAAGGGGTCCCATCCTCCCAAGACAAAAGTTACTTTCGTGATGCCCACCCAGGTGAAACAACAGGCCTTTGGGTTTTCGTCTCACCATTTGTCTGGTTTGAACAGGATGTGTGGGTCTGATGAAAAGATGGGGTGCGCCCCCTGGAGTCGCCCTCTGAACCAATACTAGATCCACCAGATTCACCCCCGTATCACAGACAAACATAACACGTGGGCAGGCAAAACACAAAGTCAATCACTCAGTCACAACACAGAGCAAACTCGCTACTTGGCATCTCCATTCGAGTCGTCCAGTGACACACATAAAAGTTCTCGTGATCAACCGGCACCTTTTTCGGCAGTGAATATTCACGTCTGGCGGCACTCACAGAAAATTTGCCTTTTGTCCGTATGTTGAGCAGCATGTCTGCGTGGTTCTCCAGGGTTCACAAGACAAGCTTTTTGACCAGTTTCCCTTTTTTCAAGTCAGGTTCAGCACTTCAACTGGAGGATCCAGGAGGGTCCTGGACCTGACAGAGCCTGGCCCTTTTCCTCCTTTACATTGACTCTCATAAATTTTGCAAAGCCCTCAAATCCTGCAGAAGGAGGAAAAACTTGGAACTCCACTGGAGTGGTGTCCGCAATGTAGCAGTTCCTGCAGAACAGTTTCACAGAGCACCGAACATTCACGCTTCTGTCAGGCGTGGTTTCATTGTGGAAGACAGTGACGTCATCAATGAGTTCTGACATCAGTAGGTCCTCAGAACGAGTGGTGGCATCATCATGGCACGTAGTCGGGCGGAGGCTTGTCTGTTGGGGAGTCGACGTCATTCGAGTCGGGCGGGTCCGGAGGCGGCCCCAGCTCCTCTGAAAAAGGTACACACGGTTAAGATCCGTCTGCCCGTCCCACTCTGACCCACCCTACTCTGCCTTTTCCTGTTCTGGCCCACCCAACTCTGGCCAATCCACTGTGCCCCACCACACCCCAGTCTTTTCTCCCAGGTACACTCTCGTCTCAATCTGCCCCGCCCCGCCCCACCCTGCCCCGCCCTGCCCCGCCCCGCCCCGCCCGCCCCGCCCCGCCCCGCCCCGACCCCGCCCCGCCCCGGTGCTCACCCAGCTCGTGCAGCGCCTCGTCGTACGTGGGCGGCTTGAGGACGATGCGCACGGGGGAGGCGGTGGGGCGCAGCTGCCCGTCCGTCACGGTGAACAGGTCGTGGTTCAGCTGCCGCGCGTCGAAGATCGCCATCCCCTCCTGCGGGACCAACCAGAAGTCAGCACCGGCTGAGGAAAACCCAGGGTCACAAGATCAACATATCTGAGGCAAACGACTCAAAGATGCATCACGAAATATCCTGACGGAATGTTTTCCACGGAAAGTTGACTTCAGTCGAGGCTACCGCGGCCCAGTGTTGTTTTCACCGCGATTGGTCCCCAGGGAGAAGCTGAGCCGACAGACAGACAGACAGACAAACAGACAGACAGAAAGGAAGTCCTTACCCTGAGGCTGCGATCATGGTTGTTCCTGAATGTCCTCACCACCCGCTTGATACAGTGGAACTGAAACAGAAACCCTTCCCAGACTGCAACTTTGGGTGCTATCGAAGTTGTGGTTGTGACGCTCTGGGAAAAGTTCGAAGTTGTGACGCCTTTGGAAGCTCGATTCTTACCGGGCTTGCAAAATTATTTTGCAATTGCGTGTGGGGCAACAAAGGGATAAAATCAACAGTTTGCTTTTGGACTGACCTGGAAAATGGAGCAGATGATCCAAAGGAAGAGCACGAAGTTCACAGACCCGTTGAAATCCTGCAATGTGCAGACACGTTCAACTCACGGCTCTGTCAACATGGAGACAAGCCAGTATTCACAGGGAGAACTCAAGGTCCTCAACACTCAAGGTCACAAGCTCAAGCGTGCACGGCGCGCACGTCTGACGAGCACTCAAGACCATTCGCTCAAGGTCATCATTACTCAAGGTCATTACTCAAGGTCAAGGTCGGTACTCACGAGCGTGACAATGTTGAAGAGCACGTGCATCACTCCGAGCGCCATCACGGCCACGACGATCACGACCCACGGCACGTAGGCGCGCTTGTCGCTCTGCGGAGAAACACTCGTGGTGAGGCCGGTGTGACGATATCCGCGGAGACGCGCTATTTCTGGAGAAATCTGGGGAAAATGAGCTTTGCCAACGAGGCGACGTGAGGAGGAGCTGGGCAGGGCGGGGCGGGACGGTAAGACAGGGCGGGGCGGGACTCACAATCCTGGCGCCGCGGATGATGAGCGCGCTCGCGACGATGTCGATGACAGAGACGAACGTCAGCGCGACGCACATACCCTTGTCCACTTCTGAAATCAAAACTGAGATCAATCCAAGGTCATTTGAACCAAGGTCAATCAAAAGTCAGCTCTTGTGTCGTTGACGGTGATGAGATTTGGAGAATCTGAGATAACGATGTCTCTTCGCGAAATTGACAGATCTAAGCTTGAACAGGTTTTGTTGGCGAGGCCAAAGTTGTTCCTCACATGCACGTATGGTACTCACGCTCTTGGCCAACGAGGTAGAAATACTTGAGCTCCGTCACTTCCGACCCGTACTTGTCGAAGTCTGCGAAAAGGAACCGGAAAGGCTTCGTTTTGTAATTGATAAACGCTCAGTTCAGACCACATTTGAGAGACAGAGAAGACGCAAAGGCGCAAAGAATCCTTTGCGATGAGAGCACGAACGTTGATCTGAGATTCCGAGTTTCAGGCCACAGTGACCGGCTCTTGCTTTATGAAGTGCAGTCTCTATGTCAGTCGGGTTCTCGTGGGCCAATTCTTTGATCGTGCCCATTCTACAGGGGATCCAGGACTGGGGTCGGGACCCTACCCGGTCTTCACTGGGTTTCAACACTTTGGGTGGAGGTGCGAATGCTGAAAACTAAACACGTGTGGAATGAATAAAATGCCACTTGAAGCTTACAAGGAACTTGGTTGGAGCTTTTCTCCTTTTTTCGGAGAGGGCTCAGCCCCCCTGGGTCAGCTTGATCCGACAGAGACTCACATTTGACGCTCCTGGGCGGCACTCTCGGCGAGGTTCTGTTCCCCGTCCGCTGCGTGATGTCGTCGACAGGGCGCGGCATCTGGTGGTCGTAGAAACTGGCCGCTCTGTGCATCTCGTACGTCGAGTAGGCGACGCTGAGCACCGCGATCGCCTGGCGCAACCGGAAGTGAGAAACCGGAAGTGATTGTCGTGAAGCAGAAAATGTGTTCGTTGGTGCATGGGTGTGTGTGTTGTAATTGTGCGTGCATGTGTGCAGTCTTGCAAAGATGATTCTCTCTCTCTCTCTCTCTCTCTCTCTCTCTCTTTCTCTCTCTCTCTCTCTCTCCGTGTGTGTGTGTGTGTGTGTGTGTGTGTGTGTGTGTGTGTGCCCTCTTGGTGACTCACCATGCTGACAGAGCCGCAGCACACGACCTTGTGCCTCGGTTTGCAGCACGATAACGTCACGTCCACCTCAGCGTGGGTCCCGTATCGCTCCCGGCCTCCTGCAAACGGGTCACGTGTGTGTCCCTGCGTGCGTGCGCTGTTGCAAACAAGTTGACGCAGAACAAACACCAGTTCTTGACGTTGATGTCAAGTGCAGAAGGCACAAGCAAACACTTCTGCCGATGCGTTGCACAAGAAACCAGGAGCAACGACACATCTCCCGCGAGAAACAAATTCTGTTGTTTGACGGGCGTTCTGGAGGCCCCAACCTGACAATCGGCACCGTGAGCTGTACCTCTGGTTCTGCTCCAGCGGATCATGGCTTACATAGGCTGACCATCACACTTTACGGTCACGTGTCGCTGTCACGTGGTGACGTCCGTTCCGCATCACCAGCGCCACCTGGTGACAAAAAGGACGCAAAATGTTTTTGACAACAAAAGTTTTGGGGTTTACCAAGCATATCCAGGGGGCAAACTTTCTTTCTGACTTCACGGAAGTGCAAACCGGATCCAGGGGTCGCCTCTCTGCCATGAAAAGAAAAACAGTTTCTCCAAAGAGGGGATCGGCAATCTTATTTTCCCTGATGATTCTTCTCTCCTTTTCAAAAAAAAAAAAATTGATTCGCACATTGTCATAGTGTTCGTTGCAAACTCCTGAGGCTCTGATGCCGTTGTTTGTTTGTGCTGCACAGAACTTGATGCGAGGAGACACGGCGTGTAATTTCTGTCTCCATCGCCTCTTCATGTCCGGTGTGGTTGATCGCCCATGTAGCACACTCATGTGTGTTGTGACTGTTGCTCAGAGGACTCCCCAAGGCTGGGCTCACGCTGGTTGCGTCATCCCTCACCGATCGAGTCAAGGGACGCTGGGTGTCGCCCGCTCTGACGCCGACGTATTTTACGTGTCCAGAGGAGTAACGTTTGTAACGTTTGACGCATCCAGCGTAAGCCCGGCTTCAGGATTTTATTCAGGCACCAAAATCAAGAACGTCTTTTTCTGAAAACGATTTCGACCAACACTCAATCATTCTTGTTGCGTCTTGTGTTGTGGTGGGTGACAGGGTTTTCACACTGTACAAAAATGGTTCCTGTGAAAACACACAATGACTTTTTGAGACCTTTGGTCGAAAAAGGAGTTGTGTGATTGACCAGGCACCCATTTTCTACCATGACGCCCAATCAGTGCTGTAAACCGTGTTCAGGGGTCGGGGGTCACCCGGGACCCACAACCCGCCTCCAGGATCTTTGAGTGGTCGTTTTGTCACCCTGAAGAACGTGGAAAGGAAATTTCCGTGTTTCTGTGCGCTGTTCTCTGGCCCCTCGTGCTCCACTTCATTGGAATAGGAGAGTGGAATGCCCGTGCACGCACACCCCTCGGGAACAACGGAGCACTATTTCCGAACTAACAGGTAGTTATGGCCACCACACGCATGACTGGACTGCGAAATGGTCTCAGAAACGACAGAATTTGCAAACTGCATGCTCTGTTTCTGCTCAGCTTCCCTAGAGTACCAGGAACACAGGACTCAGACACCCCAAATCAGCTTCTTTGGCCTCGGCCAATTCGTTCTCCACAGAGGGTAGTGCTCGGTCTGTTGTGCTAAATTCCAACATTTGAGAGATAAAAATGTCGAGTTGCAGTGGAGCGTTTTTCTGTCTGTTCGAGGTGATGCAGACTCCCCAGGATCTGATGGAACAAGTCTTCTCTGTGTTGTGTAACCACGACCAAGAATGGCGAAGGAAAGGAACCAGATCTCGTCCCTTGTCACTCTCTTTGTTTGCGTTGACTTTGTCTTCCTTGTGTCCTCACCTCGGACGGAGTATCGGTGTCAGCTCAGAGTCTTTGTATCATCGCCAGTTTTCCTCATTCTGTAGCGGTTTTCACAGTTGGTGACACACGGTCGTTTTTTGACGTCGGCGTCAAAATTTAACGCTGAACCCAATGGTGGATTCTGTCACGTCAGCCCAAAAAAACTACTGTGCGTCACTCAATGTGAAAAGCCTTTGTGTCGCACCGTGCCAACTACAACTGCGGCAGACCCAGGGAAGGTTGGGTCTGGGTCTCTCCCTGACTCCAGGATTTGTGCAGCAGGTGCAGAAAGATTGCCTGCTGCAGGTTAAATTTTCGAACTTGGAGTTTGCTCCCCTGCGTCTACAGACAGCTGGAGTGGTGTGTGCGCGACAAAGCCACGATGCTGGTGCGTTTCTGATCCTGCAGCTCGGCTGGACTCACATCACCTGATGCTCTTCAACATTGTGGACGTGTGTTAAGTGTCGCACAACCAACCGCTCATTCACACCTGCCACTTATGCCTGGTGCGTTGTCAGCTCTGTTTCCTGAGGAACCCAAGTTACGTTTCTGTTCTGCAGGCAACAGTCAAGTTTGTTGATAGTTCTCGCCATTGGGTCTGGGACACGTTTCTGCACGCGAACGTGTGCGTCCGAGTTTCTGTGACACGTCACGTGTGCACGTGTGGTGTCAGTCTGACCCTGCATAAATCTGCTCTTCACTCTCACACGGCGCCGCGAATCCACCCAGTGACATAGACACCTACCTCAGAGCTGCAGGCGCTGAAAAATAAGTCCGTGCATCAACTGCTCTTTGTGATGCATGTGATGCAAGAGGAGCAAAACTGTTATTGAAGATGTTTTCACGCACCAGAGATTCCTGAGCCAGGTGGAGGAGTAAACACTGTTCTTATTCACGCAAGGTTACGCGAGTATGGTGTCCCAGATAGGAACACAGTTTCTTGCTCGGGTACCCACATTTGTGCACACGACCTTGAATGGTTTGTCTAGGTTTGTGGCGCCATGCTGGTACGCTGACCTTGTTTGGGCACGTATCCAGGGCATGCGGCACGGAGATCGCGGACAAGACAGCGGCAACAGATCCAAGATCTGCATGGGCGTCGTGACCCTCTCGGGGCCGATGGTTCTCTTCTCTCGTCATAATTTGCAGAAAAAAGTTAGGATTGGGTCTTGGCGAGTCGGCCTCATCGACCGTGGCAAGCTCAAATGCAACAAGTGTATATCGTGGGGGAGAGGGCTACCTGATTTTGAATCGAGTCCGTTTTATTTTGACTTCAAAAATTCAACATGGAACAGAAAAATATAACACACAGCAAAACAGGAGAAGGATCAGGGTTGACTTTGGACCCGCTGGAGACTCACACTGCACGTGCAACAACTGAACAGAACGCCCGTCGAGGGAAGGAGAAACAGCGATCCCTGGGGTCTCGATTCTCCCTCTCCAAACTGCACCTTTCAACATCACAAACACGCCCAAATCTTCAGGGGCAGGCTTGGCCATGCCTCAGAAAAAACGCAGGCTCCACCTTTGTGTGACCTCTGCAAGGAACATGACTCTTCGCAAACGCAAACACACACACACACACACACACACACACACACACACACACACACACACACACACACGGCTTCGGGTGGGATCCTCATCCCCCAGTCCAGTGTTGGCAGCAGAACCTCTTTCAATCCCGGACACAGGGGTGGGCCCAGTGGATTTTTTGGGGGAGGGGGTTGTCCCGGACCCGCAACGTTTTATTTCGTCCCCATGTGCTCCAATTTTTGCACGGTCTGGACGGGTTCTCCTGAGCACATCGCGGATCCGCCCTGAGACCTGACGTGCTTCAGGGCGACGCGGCTCAGGCCTCCTCGTGCAGACGCAACAGCTCGTAAATGTGACCTGTCGCCAGGGAAATCAACATAGAAACATGCGGACATCTGTCGCTGAGGTTACTGTTGTGATGCGGGATGAAGACTGATTGGGGAGAACCCGAGGAAAACCTGTGGAGTGTTTGGCCATTTCATTTGCAGAAGATGTATGTCAGGATGAGGCCTCCCAGGCGCCGTGCAAGAAGCAGCTCTGTTCCGACCGCTGCCTGCTGATCCATTGTTCATCGTGGTGAATACACAGAGAAAGATTCTTTGCGCACAGAACCAGTTTTCACTGCATGTACGAGGAGGAAATGTGGCCACGGTAAAGTTTGGGGAGAAGGACTGGACCTTATCCCGGCTTTACGAGTTGTACCCTGGGGCGAGGTCAACTCCAACGACTAGAGCATTGGACGCACAAGCAGACAATGTGTGTTCCGGTCCAGCTGGAGGTGGACGCGCACGTCCTCTGCGTCCGCCAGAGCATGCGATAGGGTTCATGCCTTCCTGATCACGATACATGCAGTTTGAGCTCTGGTTCAGTGTGTCCGTTTACGGGTGATCCATCAATGGGCTGTGCACCAGGCAGGGCCGGATCCAGGGCACCCCGGGGCCCAGGACCCCGACTCCAGAAGAAATGTTCCCCAGGATCAAGGCGCAAGGGGCTCTGTTTGCCTGTTGGTATGTTCAGAGTTGAGAGATCAACCTGCTTGATTCAGGATCACTGAGTGTGCACTTTTGCACTTTGTGCCAAGCAAATTGAGGTTGAGCTCTGCAGGCCTTTATTGAAATGCAGCTCTGCTCAAATTGGAATCCAGCTCCGCCCACAGTGCCCTCGCTCTCCTCCCAGCTCCTCCCCAGCAGAGCAGCGGAATCTGCACAGATCCCCAGGAGCCCTGTTGATGAAGCATTGCGGGGTCACTGAGCTCGGACAGAATCCCCTGATCCCGGTTATGTGCACAATCCCGGATGTCTGATCCACTAATCCCCTCCACGGAGCGCTGTCATGGATACGAGGATGCTTCGGATACGTGGGGAAGGGGACAGCGGGAGATGGAAGGGCAATGCTGCTGGTGTGCTGTTTCGCCGAACGTTTCTGTTCCCCCCCTTTCTCTGTCTGTCTGTCTGTCTCTTTTTGTTTGGCTGAACACAAGCCCACTTAACCGCACCTGGTTGCCCGCCCAGCCCTGGCTGCCCCTGCATGGGCGAGCCTCACCTTCCTCCCAACCGTGGATCCGCAAGTGTTTAGTCCCTCAATAGGAGACATGTTCCAGTCAGGAATCGTTTGGGTGGTGTGGGCACCACGAGGAAATGAACCGAACCTCGGGCCTCGTAAACACCGCAGAACCACAAGAGAGAATCCCCAAGGCGGACCCTGCAGTATTGGAACCCAGGGACGGTCCCTGATGGGCGGAACCCAGCGGTGGATTTTGCAGGACAGGGTGGAACTGAGGGGATCCAGATTCTGGCAAAATCGTCAGGGGAAGGACGTCACACAGGGAAATAAATTCCCCTTTCAGTGACCAAGGATCAGAGTCCCTGCAGGCCATTTTGATCCGTCCAGGGAACAAACTAGTACAATGTGGAGGACAACCCCAGCCCCACGGGTTCGTGTTGGCCACTCTGTCTTTCTTGTCTTTCAGCAAAGTTGGCCGCAATCAAACAACAACGGTTTGACGTGTTTGAAAACAATTTAATCCCAAAAAGACTGAGTAAGGTTGACGCGGGTGTGTCTTCTGTGTCATGTTCAGTCTCCGCCCAACGGAGACAGGTCTGTTGGAGAGAAGTGGAATTCAAGCCTGATTTCTGTTGGGATCTATTTCGCAAACTCATTTTCAAAGTGGACGTCCAGGGTTCTGCAGCTTTGGTCTCCTCTGCTGCACAAAGCGCATTTATCATGCATGGAATCTGCCGTCCAAATCCAGTGTTCCAGCCGTGTGCAGCAGCATTCCCAGCCTCCACGGAGAGAATGTCGCACACCACATCCACAACATGAAGCGCTGTTTGCGGTGGGGACAGCGTGGGACCAGGGGCCTTCAGGCCAAACTGGTTCATTCGTTTACACTGCGCAAAACACACGAAACCGCGCGCAGAATTCCCATACCACAGAGACCCGAGAAGGGGCGGATCGAGGGTCGGGTCAGGCTGGAGCGACCCCTCCGGAAGGGCCTTTCCACCATTGAAGATTTCTCTTGAAAACGAATTGCGCGCTCAAACCGTATCGTGCGTGTGGTGTGTATCCGGTAATCACTTGCAAAACAAAATGTCTTTTGCAAAGGTTTCTGCCTGCAGCGGGGCCACAAGTTCAAATGAGGAGGCAGGTGTTGAGAAGATCTCGAATGAACCTGCAGCAAATTTTCCGGAAGAACTGGTCGGCGCAGACTCTGACCACAACTTCCTCACATTTTCCTTGCAGCGCCAAAGGACATATTCAATTGTTGCAGGCCTATTTCACGATGGGCGATGTGTCTTCGCTTGCACCACAACCCCATTTGCCTCGCACAAAGACACTTTTGGTGTCGCACCCAGTCTGACCCAGGCTCTATTCGGAGCCAATTAAAGGATGAAAAATGGCGTTCTTCGTAAGGACGGTGTTTCCAGGAATCCTCATCAGGACCTTGTGCCCCGGGAATACAGAAGCTCTGTTGGAGAGTGGGAACGGGACACCGTCCTCCAGGCCGAAGGACATGCGAGAAAATTAAGCCGCTTTGTGGATGGGGATTTTTCTAATGGAACGACTGCGGTACAGAAGGCTCGGTTCAGGGGGCGGCCGTAAACACACGCTGACCCCCGCTCTCTGCCTGACTTACGGTGTGTGTGTTCTGTGGGGGTCTCACTGTGATATTGGCCAGACCAAACGGAGAGGGAGGGAAAGAGTGTGTCTTTGTTCTGGGGCCTTTTACATTCTGGTATTGAAAATGAAATTTGTCCCGATTTGCGCTGTTTTTTTGAAAATAGGGTCATACCTCTGAACCCGGAACCTGGATTCTGAATCTGACGCAGATGTGCATCAGGGCACCACGGGTCTGCAGTGCAGGTGAAGGTGAAGGCCCCCGACATCAAGTGGCTCGGAGTCTGGTGGTGGTGTCGCTTGTGCATTCGAGCTGACGATCTGGGTTCAATCCCCGATGCATTCCGCATTTCGGAACGATTGAAAAGTTTTGCGACGATCCTTGTCTGAAGGCTCCCTCGTACCTCGTGTTCATTTGTTCTCATGGTGCTGGTGTCTGGTTTCTTTCCTCATCTCCTGGCGGTTGACCCTGTGCGGGAATGTGGAGCGGGTCCAGGCTTGTGGGGGGGGGGGGGCGACGGAAGAGGCTTCTCAATGAGGTCTGCCCAAGTGGCCTTGCTACAACCACGGAATCTTCAACAACACTCGCGACGCGCTTGTCGCCTTGTTGGGTGACTTTCCTACCCAGAGAAGGTGTTCGGGAGTGGCAGTTCTCGCCTTCTGGATCTGTTGGAAGGAACCACAGCTGGGGGTCTGTTGTACAGACCCTCCCTCCAGGTCTGCCCGCCCAGCCTAAAGCCCGGTGCCGTCTCCAGCGGGTGGGGGGCATTTCGGGGTTTGGCGCAGGGCAGCTACCCCCCCCCCCCTTCATTGTGCCAGAGCCTCGTGCTCCAGTTCTGTTCGTACACCCTGACAATTTGCTGAATACGGCAGAGCGCCCAACACCCCTGCCTGAATGCGTTTCTGTTGTCGCCAGGCAGGCGGGTATATCGATTACCGTGAGCACGGAATCGTCGTTTTCACATGTTGTTTGTCCCTCGTACTCAACACTGTAATGGATCCACTTCAACGTCGAGCTGCTCGGATGCAAGATTCGATGTGTGTGCGTGTGTGTGGTGCGCGCATGTGTGTGTGTGATGAATGTGTGCGAGCCGGTGTGTGGTGTGCATGTGAGGGTGTGATTGTGTGGGCATATATTTGTGGATGAGTGTGTGTGTGCGTGTGAGAGTGTGTGTGAGTGAGAAACAAAACGCGCTCAAGGAAAGTTCGTCTGTCTCTACATTGCGGAGCACACATCAGATAAGAATGTTTTCGTTGAGTGGATCAGCTCCAGTTCAACGGCACTGAGAACATGCACCTATCGCGTTCACCCACCAATGGCCACGGTGACCGCAGCTCAAACTTCCTCCTGCACTGCCGGTATAATGCAGGAGCGCCGAGGTGTCAGGTTGGCGCGGCTGCCACCAACTCCCTTTGTTTTCCTGGGTTGTCGCTGCGTCTCTGTTGACTCGGGTGTCACGTTGCGAAACAGAGGTAAACCTCGCGCTTTGAGGACCTGTCGCTCCAGGCAGAGGCAATGCTACCTCAGCTGGTGCCAGGACTGAGGTCACGGCAAGCGAATCAGGTGACTCGTCTTTCAGTTTTTGTCGGGGAAAAAATTTGCGCCTGTGGCTGAAAGTTAGGGGGCTTTCTCAAACATAGGGAGTCAGGAGGACCAGACCCCGTCAGCCCCTTGGTTTTGCTGGACGACACAGATGTGGAAACAAAACCAGTCATTGATGCTGTGATACTGTGAAACGGACCAAATTAAGTCTTTCACACAGGCATGGTCCGTGGTCAGCGAATGTCTCTGGCTGGACGACGCAGTTCCCGCTCACTTGTGCGACGACGCACACCGTGTGAACTGGGTCCGTGTTCAGCTTACAAATCAGAATCATAATCAAGCTCGAAGTGCGTGAAGCTGATTTTGCGAAACACAGAGACACGTTCTGGCTTTTTGCCTCAGGCGGCTGTGCTGAGAAAGGAGACAAACGCATCAGGGGCGGAGCTAATGTTTACTCAGGTGGGGATCTTCTGTGGGTTTGACTTCAACACCACAACGAGCGAGTCCCGCTTCCGCTGTTCAAACCTGGGGACTCGGGCTGAGGACACACCCAATGTAATTGCGTCGTGTCTTCTAGTACCTCAGCTGACACATACTTGAGTCACACTGCGTGCATTTCAATTGACAAAGACAAACCGAGTATGTCAACTGGTGTGTCAACATGACAAATGTATACAAGTTGTGCGCACGCAAACCAACGTGTAAAGACACACCAAACGGGTCTGCTGCACGATGCACCCAGTGTGACGCGTCCGGTCTGTTTTCGGGGTCGGGACCATGTGGTTGGGGGGCGAGTCCCCGAGCCTCCTGGTTCCGCCTGTGCGTGCTCACCGCAGTCTCATCTGTCTCTTGCTCGAACACAGAATTCACCGGGCTGGAAATTGTCACTCTCGCTCATCTGACGAATCCATTACATCATTAGGGAGCCGTGTTTTTGAGCCACACGTTCCACATTTGAGCTCCTCTTCATTTTACGGAGAATATTGTCAAAGAAACGACGGCTCCAGGAAGGATTCCCAGATCGAGGTTGGGTGGACCCGGGTGGATTGAGATGACCCGGTGAACTCAGCAGACCCAAGGTAGACCCAGGGTGGACCCTTGGTGAACCCAGGGTGGACCCAAGAGAGACCCTGCAGGGAAAACCTGGGGTGGACTCAGATGGGCCCAAGTGTGTCCAGGCTTTGGCAATTCGTGTCTTCCCACCAGGGAAGTCTCGCTCGTTCCCTTGATCCGACTGCTCCTCAGAGACCCGTTGGAACCTGCGCATGCATTGGAAACAAGCTCCGAGATTCACTTATGAAACAAGGATTCCGTCACTCAAACAACAGAGAGCTCCACCACCAGAACCAGATGTGTCCGTTGTTTGTGTTGTGCAACAACAAAGGGTCCTTGTGCCCCTTTGTCCCCTGGTTGCAGTGGAGCGGATTTCAACCGTTGCATCCAGGGCCCGTGGATTAAAATTTTGCTGGATGAATACCCCTCTTATCTGTCACAACCACAAAGGGCCTCCATAACAGAGCAGAGCCCCACGCAGCCACCGGGACCGCGACGGACCTTTGAATCCACTGCAAGGGCAAGGCCCCACGTATCAGACCGAACCACAAAGGGACCCTGGATCTTGGGAGTCGTGGGGTGCAGCGGAGCCCCCTGGATCTGCTGCAGCGGTGGGGTGCAGCCGCACACTGCGTCTCGTCTCCGTGACAGAGAAACTGCAGAAGCGCTCCGCACCTGGGGACCTTCGCTCCAGCCTCGGGCTGAAGCTGTGATGAACGAGCGAGACGCAGCAGAACTTCCCCAGAAGCGACGCTCTGGTACCACAGGCAAATGTGGCTTAGAGAACAACGAGTCGGGAGTGTGTGTGCAAGCCGTGATGAGTTTCAAACCGGGTACATCACCAAGCCTGGGAACCATGTACACACAGAAGCTTCAGGGCAGGATAGGCACGGGTACATCCCAACTCTGCGATGGGTGGGGAGTTTGATGTGCAACATTCAGGTTTCATTGCCACGGGCAACTCACGTTGCTCTGGGCCAAGGTGCTCAATCTCGCTATTATCTGCAATGTTAAATTGCGGTGGAACGTCTCCACGATTTCACGTGCAATTACGAGTGTCTTGGCGTTGCGGAGGTGTGAACCTGCGCAGACTGGAGCAGAAACCGGAGAGAGGCGTGGGTGCGAGAGGTGGGGAGACAGGTGGGGGGCTCCCAGCACAGTCGGGGGATTCACCCACAGGTACAGGTACAGAAATACGTGTGGTGACGTGAGGGGCTCCCAACTAAGCCACTCAGCAAAAATTGACAAGGTTGGGAGAGGTAGGGCGGTCGAATCATAATCATAGACAGGGCCGGTGTCGGGTATTTCCCCAGTTTTCTGAGAGAGGACCGTGTCCACACAGCGCGTGTGATCCCCGCCCCATCGCGTGCCTGGTCCCGACGCTGAGTCCTCTCAGCGGCGCCTCTGTTAATCTGCCGGGAAAACAGAACCTTACAAAGTCTTAAAAGCCTCGTGTGCATGTCTGTTGATTCGGTCCGAGGGGACCGCAGGGAAACGTCCTTTCGGGCGTGGCATCCAGGGTATGAGGCTGAGGTCCGGCCTGAGGGCGAGGGTCCGAGAGGCTGGGTGCTGCCGGTTGGGAGCCTGGGCAGAGTCCACGGGGTGTGCGCAGAGCCAGTGGCGTCCGAGACCAGAAGGCCGGGGATAATGGGAGCCATGAGCCGTGGGACAGGAACCTGAGGCTGGTCTGGCCCTCAAATCCTGAAAAGATCCATACGCCCCTGCCCCCTGCATCTGCCCCTGGGTTCAAGGCCTCAAGTCGTATTCGCAACGAAAACATCAAGCGCTTTGCCCGTACCATCGAGTGGCTGGGCCTTGTAGAGGACGCAGCGCAGCTTTGCTTGAACTGGAGAAAACTCCTGTGAATCTCCGTCACACTGAATGCGTCTGCCGTCGTTTCCCTGTGCCCTGCACCTTCCCTTGCAGTTGATTCACCACGGTGAACAATGCACCCTCAGTGAACCCCGGCCAGGAATGCATTTTGAAGTGAAGGAATTCAGGGGAGGAAGCCCCGGGGGCATCGGGCCTCCTTCCCCCGAACCGTGCGGGGCAGCTTTCCCCGGCTGGAGGGTCGTGCGGGCCGGCGGCCTCCCCACACAGAACTCTGCCCCGCGGACTCTCACAGAATGTCAGAATGATGCGTCTGGGTCCAGAGAGAAGTGAAAGCCTTGGTGCTGCTGAGATTGTGCTTCTGTGAAACCAAAATTAAACATTCCCTGTGCCATTGTACGCGCATGAGTGAAAGAACGGGGCGTGTTCATTTCCTTTGCAACACAAGAGAAGCAATCTTCTGCGGATCCGGACTCGGGCAGAGAGAGTGGGTGTATACAAATGAGGAGGGCATTGTCATTTGTTTTGCAAAAATGGGAACTCCAGTAGTCCCGGCCTTTGACTTCGCAAAAACAAAAAAAGCAAAAGCAAGTAGTGCAGCAGTCCAGACGACGCGACATGACGCACGAGGGCTCAGGCCAGTCATGACTCGGGGCCAGACTCAAAACAGCTGGCGCCTTCAGCGTCCCCATTCAGAGGCGGATCCTGGGGCATCAGGGAACAAATGGTGCGGACGGCCAATGGGAGGGTTCCCAGGACTGCAAGAATCTCGCCCGGATTTGAAAGGTGATGGGTGCAATCCCGTAACAACATGCATCTTCCCAAGGTCTTGATCGGAACAGGGCAGGAGCGACCAGCCGCAGTCTCAGGGTCTAACCTTTGGAGAAACTACAAAGGGTAAACTGGGGGTCACGACGCCCAAATCATCAATCAAATTATCAACTTGAAGATATTGCAGTGCGGCATCTACAACGATTGAAAAATTTTGCGGGTCAGGGAAACTGGCCCTTGTAGGCCCCACAGTTTCGCCAGACGCGTTGGGCCCCTGGATCCGCCCCAGCTGGACTCGCCTCGCTTCCGCCACAGGAAACTCCGGGGCTCACGGCTGTCAACAAGCGTTTTCTCTCGCTTCTGTCTCGCCGGCTCCGCCAAGCACAGGATGCAGTAGGCAGTTTTAGCTGTGATGAATCGTGTCCCGCGTGTGCGCCGCATCTATTGATACAACAAGCAGTGGCTGTTGGTACGCTTTGCTCTTTGCTTGGCCTCACAGATTCGGTCGTGAGTGAGACTCGTCGCGTGGAGCAAGTCCCACCAAGGCGCAACGTACGAGTACGAGTGCTATCCTCAGTCGCGAGTGAGTCAAGGGCATTTTCTTTCATTTCGTTCTCTCTTCCGGGTCCTGATTCACCAGACCCATCGCCTTTCAATTGGAAAGCACTTCCATGCACTCTTGGTCAATTCCCTTGGTCATTTGTCAAAGCTTTGTGAGACAGACACTTTACCAGGGTTTCTGATGTAGATTTGCTTTGTCCCAGATGGCGTGAACTGAAATGCAGACCCTGCACATGCAGGTCCTTGCGGGGCCCAGGGCCATCGTGACTCCAGTGTCTTCTTCTCACACCTACGCCCCCAATGGGGGTGGCATGCCGGGCGGTGGAGACATCCCAACCAAATCTGGTTCCAACAAAAACAGCCTGAAGTGTCCGGATCAAGCACATGCCACAGAAAAACAGTGCTGCTTTTGTGCATTTTGTCCAAAGTCCAGGACCACAGGAAGTGTTCACCACGGCTGAAACTCCCCACTGCTTCAGACAACATGGAGAGAGGCTTCAGTTCGACAACAGTCTGCACCGAAGACGCTCGTGCGAAAACGTCAAACTCAGCACAACTCAAATTGACAGTTTTATTTCATGATTATCTGATGTACATTTGGTTGCCAATTTTCACAACACTGTGTGTCCCATCACTGTCATGGCAACCGAACCGAGCAACCGCCGTGCACTACTGCATGAAAAATTGAGGAGTTCTCGTGAAAGCCTGGGTGTAGGGACTTGGAGAATCTTCCGGTTCTTTGGGAGGGAAAACCACTTATCTTGTCACAAGAAATTGCCTCGCTCATCCATTGAAAAATTCAGAAAGTACGAGATAAATACAACTTTAATTCTTCAATTATCCGAAGCAATTATTTTCTCTGCGTGAATCTTCAGGCGGATCCACGATGAGTGGGGAGAGAGGGGTGGATCTTGGTCAACTGGATCCAACCCAGAGACGAGCACCAGAGGGGCCAGAGTCAGGGTGTGTGGTGGGCCCGACACTGGGTATGGGAGGCGGTCAGTTACAAGAACAAGAACAGACAATCGCACCAGTGGCGGAAGAAAAGGATTTCGGCGTGGGGAGATTCGGGGAACCCCGCTTCTTTGGTCCGCAGCCTCTTCGAGCGGTGTGCTTCGTCCGTAACGTGTTTCTGTGTGAAGGACGAAGGCGACAGTTTTGCAAAAGTTAAATCACCTACTCGTGTGCTCCCATTTCACGCTGAAGATGAATTCGTTCTCGTTCAAGAGAAATGTTTGCACCAGCGATCCAAAATCAGGGACATTGGTTGGGGCACGTCGCTCCACGGATCACCGCCTGAGCCAACGAGTTTGAAAACAAAAGTAGAGTCGCAGTTCAGTGTGTGACGCAAGGCAGTGGCCCTCAACGCGTCACCGGGAAGACAGGAGAAAGCAAAGGCAGACTTCACTTCCTGTGGAATGTTTGGTGTGCTTGATTTCGACTGTTCTTTTTGGCGGAGCCACCGACGGACGAACTGCAGAACAGCCGAACGGAAACATGAGCCCAGGTTCACACAGGACGCGAGAGGATGAGCTCTGTGTGTGCTGCAGCCTTGGTTCGTGCGCACGAGCCGCCAGCAGGTTCCGATGGAGACCCTGGGAGACGGTCCCTTGATGCTGCACCTCCCTCAAGGGCCCGAGTTCACACGAAGGTCGGCTCCATGCCCTCGAAGGCAGGGTCCAATAGGAAGCGTCGCTCTCCGTAACTCAGCTCACCCAGCAGCGAATCAGAGTCCTCGTCACATGGAGGGTCCGCCTCCAAGTGTACCTGTGTCCTTGGGTCCCTTTCCTCTGGGGTCTGAGCACTTCGTTGAGTACTTATTGAAGTGGGTACCTCTGTCGGGGCGGAAGTACTCTTTGGTGCTGGGGAATGCCATGTGCTGGTGGTAGGAGCTTCAGGTGGGTGCACATCAGGGGTTGTGGTGTCAGTGGGAGCAGCAGCAGAGTTTTCAATACTGTTGGGGTTCATTTTAATACTTTGAGTGTCAGACTCTGGCTCTGACTCCAGGTCTTCGTCACCAGAATCTTCGCTTTCATCGTCATCGTCGTCATCGTCGCTGTGGAGGCTGTAGCCATAGCAATCATCATTGCTGCCTTGGAAACCGAACTTCTGTGTTGTCATTGGCGGAGGACTGCGATTGGTGGAGTAGGTGACGCGGGTGAATCCAGAAGGAGATTGGACCGTGATCTCAGGGGTCGCCTGATTGGTCACTAAATTCGTCACCTGACAGGAAGTGGGCGACTGCGCCTGCGTGTACAGGGGCGGCGACTGGCACGACGCGCTGATGAGTGTGACGTCATCAAAAATGTTCGCATCATCATCGTCGTCGTCGTCATCACTGGATAAGATGATTTCCGGTTCACTGGAAATGCTCATGGAGAACTGCGTGTACCGGGAGTGGTCGTAGATAACGCGTCTCACGGCTTCCGGTGTAGGGGGCGCTGAACTCGCGCGCAGCGGCCCCGGGTCCAAGATGGTGGCGTCTCCATGGCCACCTCCTCTCATCGAATACTCCACCTGATTTCCATAGCCATAGGCGACCTGGTTCCGGTCTGTGAGGCTGTTCTCTGATTGGCTGAAACCAGTTCCGGTCTGGTAGTACAGCTGACGGGGACTTCCGTTGCCTCCCTCTGAGATTGTGGCGTCACTGTCACGTGATGTCCTGTGGTCCACGTCAAGGTCTTCAGAGTTCTCCCTCTGAATTCCTTCAAAGGTAAACCTGGGGCAGTTTTTGAGCATTGGACGCTTCTGGAGCCTTTGCGCTTCTGTTGGTCCAGTAGACTGCGCCCTGTCCACCTGGTGGCCATGTTGAAAGCCTGTGACCGGGCCATGCGCAGAACCAGGCTCAGTTGCCATTGGTTCGTGGTTGCTCTGCGCTTCGGTGTCACTGAGATCATCCAGAAGGGTCTCCTGGCTGCCTGGAGTCTTCATGCTGACGTCATCATCTGGCGTCTCCGGCGGAAATGACGTCACGTCCTCGTCTTCCATAGCGACGGCGTTGGTGTAGTTGCGATTGGCGTTCGGAATGTATTTTACGCACTCGTTCTGGAAAGAAAGCGAGAGAAACTCAGAATTCATTTTGAAGGAAGCCAAGGTGGGGTTGTTTGGTGAACAGGTTTGAGACACAGAAAAGACACAGAAACAAGCAATGTGGAGTTTTCTGTGTCACTTAAAATTCTGACGTGCTGCTTCGCTTCACTGGTTTGTGATGTGGGTCTTTTGTGTTGTCCACAAAATGTCACCAGAACACGTCAAAGAAATCGAAACTGGAAGGAAAGAACCACGGCGCCAAGGACAGGTTGTCCCGGCTTGCCCTGTTTCCGCTGTGTTTGTTGTGTTTGCGATACATGTAGTTTCCTTTTCAGGCGTATCTTCACAAGCGACCAGTTGTGTAATGGACCTGGGTCCTGAGTCGAGCTGATTGAGCTGTGAGCAGCGATACTACACGGGCCGGTGTGGGAGGCTCCGTTCACCCAGCGGCGAGTGAGGCAGCCCGGGGCGTCCAGGAGCTTCACCCCCAACCCCACGAAACCGAGTGTCACCATCGTGCACACTTCAAAAAACGGTCCCGGATTGTGATCAGGGATCCAATGGTCAGGGCTCATTTACTCGAGTGGTGAAATCCCGGGTCCCCGACCTGCTCAACAACCTCCGCTAAATTGGCTCGGCTGAGCGAAGGAGCCCTGGCTATCCCGTCCCGTCCACTCCGGGTGAGGGAGCCTCGGCCATCTCAGGCCGTCTACACCGGGTCGCGGACCGCAGATCCCTCCGCTGATCCCCAGGCCCCAGGGCGGCGGAAAAGCCTCGACCAGTGGACACGAGAAAAACACACTTGATGCGGTCAAGTCGTAAAGTGCAGCTGTACCAAACCGCCATGTTGGGCAGGGGAGACCCAGTGTTGGTTCTGGGCCCAACTACCAGAGGGAGAAGGATTTCAAAGGGGGATGTCTTGATTGAACAGAAGGGCGTAGTTGTGTGAAGAGGAGAGAGTTGGGGGGCAGAACCACCTGGATCCTTCCAAGGAGAAACACGACACACACGTGCATGTGTCCGTTCTCCGATGACCTGCTTCCGCACAGATGAAGGAAGCATCTGTGCCTCACAACTCCGACGGGGGCCTCGACATGAGACAATCGTACAACAGTGGGGCCAAGGTCCTGTTCTCTTGGTTGACAGTGAGACCTGAAGGGAGGGATCCTTCAAATACAAATTTACTTGGGAAGTGGAACTTACACGTACCAACAACAAAACACAACAAAATCTGGCGATCCAGGGTTCTGGGCCCTTGGTCATTGAATCGGCTTCTGGCCCCACAGTGCAGCCCATAAATGTGCATTTCCGGTTCCAGTGACTTACCTGCTGGACCTTGGCCTCCCCCTGGTGGGTGGGGTGAGCGGGAACCGGGGAAGGCGGGGTCGACGCTGACGTCACGATCAGCAGCGGCCGGTTCTCATTGGTCGCCTTGGCGGACACGGCGTCCTCGTCGTCTGCGCATGCGCCGAGCGCAGCCTCTCTCTCGCTCCCGTTCACCGCCTCGTACGCCGGTCCGCCTCCCGCCGACTGCAACAGAAACATTCTCACATTGTCAGCGACTTTCTGCCATCGTCCCGCAGCGCAATTCATCCCCAGTTGCCGTGATACCTCAGGTACAGATAGAGTCCAAAGTCAAAATTGTGCCTTGAGCAAAGTTAGGAAAGCTGCAGGCAAAGAACACACGTAGTGAACCCCCCCAAAATGAAACTCTTTCAGTTACATTTGGTCACGGAGGCTCGGGGGTGTTCCCCAACAAACTGAAATATCTTTAAACCTTCTTGTTTTGCACTCCAAAAACAAAACCAAGAACTCTTGATTGCTTTTTGCAAAGGCTTCAGCCCCCTCCGTGGGGCGGACCCCTGTCAGAATCGGATTTGACCGCATCCGGAAAACATTCTGTTGTTGCGAACACGTCGGCTCAAAAAAGAACACGAGAAATCTGATACTCGACCCCGGCCATTTCCGAGGGGCCAAACTCGATAGTCCGGCTAATTCAAGGAAGTTATTGGGAATATCTGTTTCCAAATTGGCCGTGGCCGTGTTGTTTTCTTGACCTTGAACAGGTGCAGTTCTCTTGGTTTCTGTACCGTTCCTTCTGGTGTTCAAGTTTTTCAAGCTCTGGAAACATCACACAGACAAAAGACCTGCAGCTCCACCCCACAGGGAAACACCCTGGGCAGCTCTGGGCCCGATTCTTTTCCTTTTCATCCACTGTTGTTGATACGAGCGCGAAGGAGCAGGATGTAGCCTTCTGGTGGATCCAGGGAGCGGAGCCCCCCGATGCAAGGGTCGGAACCTGGTCAGAACCAGGTTGAGTTCCTCCACCCCGTTCCTGGTTCCGCCGGAGGCAGGCCCCGATTCTTCAGATCTGTGCATGGGGCTGAACTCTGCGAAGTTTCTACGAACGCAAGCACGGAATAATCTCTTCAGTAGCAGGGAACAGGGAAGCATATCTGTGTTAATGGCGCTGCTACGAAGTGAGTGTGAGGGGTGGTACTTCTATGAAGCATTCGGCGGAAGCGGGAGCAGCGGATCCAGGAGGACCTTTTCTCCCAGGCCCGACCCTGGGTCCTCTGCAGAGCCGTGTGAGTGAGGAAATGTTCAGAAGCACAGCAGTCCACTCAAAGCATCGTCAGTAATTTCACACTTGTCATTTTCTGTGATGCTGGGTGAATTTGAGGTGGGAAGGGTGGGACAACCCTCACCAGAACATCCAATAAATTACGCTCCTCATTCAAGGGCACCCAGTTTTGAAATTGACATCGGGCCCTCAACAGAGTCTGGATCCCGACCCAATCCTGAATCTGCCCCTGGATCTACGTCTCGCTGTTTTGAACAGAATTCCTCCCCTGGGAGCTGTTTGCTTGGTAGAGCTCGCTTTCAAACGCCTCCCTCCACCGGGAAGTGAAATTCCTCGAAATGCTTGTGAAGACATCTCTTTGATGTGAATTCAGATCGGGTGGAATTAAAAATCTCACAGTAAGCAATCTTCTTAATTTTGGAATGGCAATTCAATTAGTGGGTAAAAAGCACACAGTGTCAGTGAAATTCGAGAGGCATTGAACTGAGAAGGCTGGTTGAGGCGAAATGCAAAGAAGTTGCAGCTCAAGTGCTTCAGCGGATCCGGGGCTCGGGTTGGGGAGGGGTTGTGTCGGAGCCCCCCCCCCCCCCCCCGGGGGGGGTTTTGGCGCGGGGTGCGAGAACACCCACGACCCAAATTTGATAATAAGGGTGTGGTCGGGGGTGGCGGTGGGGGGGTTTGGGTTGTGGGGT